>VFQS010000506.1_pt1 | contig 42853 bp, 47 predicted proteins | sample 3512361 | NCBI WGS metagenome assembly VFQS01 (sample SAMN10412375, study PRJNA504923) | tailings metagenome | isolation source: Relicate 1 Philex TSF3 active mining | place: Philippines
TAGGACTAGTTTCTCTCTTCTCCAAAAATTGGCTATTCCTTCCACGTAACATCAGTGCTTATCCTTATTTAGAGAAAGAGGATATTACGGCGGCGTTGTCCTATGCAGCTTGGCGATCTGAGGAGTTTGAGGTCGCTTTGGTGTCGGCATGAAGATTTTGATAGATATGAATTTGTCGCCTGATTGGATAAATTATTTTGCTGCATCTGGAATTGAGTCAATATTTTTAAGGAAGGTTTTCTAAATCCAACAAATCTTTGAGTCTTCCACTTGCCCGTTTATTTACTTTCAAGTCTTGCAGGTTGATTAAATTTACTTCAAGATCTTCTATTTGTACTGTTAATTTATTCTCGAAACATTCTGTAAAGTCAACCCCTGAAATGGTTGTGAGGATTTCTAATCGTAATGGTGGAATTCCCATTCGGATAATTCGATCTTTTTGCAAGAAAAGTTTAGGTGATAATTCGGGAACAGCAAAGCCAAATTCTTTTAGGGCTGCCGCAACGTTAGTGGCATTAGCCGTATTAATATTTATCCAAATATCCATATCTCCTGTTGCCCTGACAAAGCCGTAGTAGCTAACTGCGTATCCTCCAATCAATAGGTATTCAACTTGATGGGAATTTAGCAATCTCAAAAACTCTTTGAAGTCTGGTGGTATTTGGATCATAGCCATACATTACTTGACGTAGATATTCTAGAGCAACTAGGCGATCGCTAGGACTTTTTGAGAGCCAGTAAGCTTTGTCTTCTGTATCTTCATCATGTAAGTTACCGATGCTGAATGTAGCTCGATTGAATTTCATAGTCTTAGGTTTGTTGATGTGAGTATTTGGTTTAAGCTTAATGATGATATTTGCTGTATTTTCTGCCAGTCTGTCTTGTACGTTTGTTTATAACTAGTATAATCTCTCGCAAGATGTGAGTGACTGTAGTTAAAAAGTTACAAGCCGACCAATTTTTTCCTTTTTCCTTTCTACTTTTTCCTTGAACTTATGACAGATGCAGAGTTATTGGCAATAATCGCACAAGCAGAACGTGAGGGCTGGACAGAACTCGATCTGTCGGGGAACGATCTGGAAGGATTGCCGAGTGAAATTGGACGGTTGCAAAGTCTGGAAAATTTGATTTTAGGTAAGTGGGATGATGATGAGAAAAGGGGTGAAGGAAATAGGTTAACTGCTATTCCCCAAGAGGTTTTTCAATTAAACAATCTCAAAGAACTCCATATTCCATTCAACCAAATCACGACGATATCAGACGAGATCGGCAACTTAGTAAATCTAACTACGATTGATCTCTCTTGGAACGAGATAAAGGCGATACCAAATACGATCACTCAACTATTAAATCTGACTACGCTTGATCTTTCTATCAATCAAATCACGGTGATACCAGACGAGATCGCCAACTTAGTAAATCTGACTTGTCTTTCCCTCGATAGCAACCAAATCACGGCGATACCAGATGCAATTGCCAACTTAGTAAACCTGACAGATCTTTATCTCCATAGTAACCAAATCATGGTGATACCAGACGCAATTGCCAATTTAGCAAATCTGAGAAGGCTTTCCCTTCATAGCAACCAAATCACAGAGATACCAGATGCAATTGCCAACTTAGTAAACCTGACAGATCTTTACCTCGATAGCAACAAAATTATAGCAATCCCAGACATAATTGCCAATTTAGCAAATCTGACTAAGCTTTTCCTCTTTAACAATCAAATCACAACGATACCAGATGCAATTGCCAACTTAGCAAATCTGACTAAGCTTTACCTCTCTGACAACCAAATCACGGCGATACCAAATGCAATTGCCAATTTAGCAAGTCTGACTGAGCTTTCCCTAGGCGGCAACCAAATTAAGACGATACCAGACGAGATCACCAACTTAGCAAATCTGAAAGAGCTTGACCTCAGAGATAATCCTTTACCAATTCCGCCAGAAATTCTCGATGACTATCACAACCCTGCGGCGATTATTAATTATTGGCAGAAATTGAAACAGGGAGAACGGAAAACACTAAATGAAGCTAAAGTGATCTTAATTGGACATGGCGCAGTAGGCAAAACCTCACTCGTGCGGCAATTGATCGATCACGACTTCAAACCCGATGAAAACAAAACCGAAGGCATTGATATCAGGGCTTGGCTAATAACTGCCCGTGAGGAAACAGTCAAACTCAGGGTTTGGGACTTTGGCGGACAGGAGATCATGCACGCCACCCATCAGTTCTTTTTGACCGAGCGCAGCCTCTATCTATTAGTACTAAATGCCCGCAAAGACGAAGGCAACAACGATGTCGAATATTGGCTAAAAATTATTGAGAGCTTCGGCAAAGATGCCCCCGTCCTGATAATTGCCAACAAAAGCGACGAACATCCCCTCAAACTCAACCGCCGCCACCTGCAAGAAAAATATCCCAACATTCAAGGCTTCTTTGAAACCTCCTGCAAAACAGGGCTAGGTATTGACGAGCTTCGCAAGGCGATCGCTCAACAAATTGCCGCAATGGATCATGTGTTTAATGAACTACCCCAGCAATGGTTTCAACTCAAGGAGCAAATCGAACAGGACACCCGCGACCACATCACCTATGGCGAATATGAGCGTATTTGTGATGATCAAAACATTAGCGATTCCCAAGAACGCCGCGACCTGATTCGCCTCCTGCACCTACTGGGCATCGTGCTTAACTTCGCCGAAGATACTAGACTACAAGACACCAGCGTTCTCAATCCCGAATGGGTCACAGGCGGCGTATATCGCATTCTCAATGACAATCTGCTCAGCACCAAATACAAGGGAATGCTCAATTGGCAAGACCTCACCCGCATTCTCACACCCAAAAATAAAGGCGATCGTGATTGTTATCGAGAAAACCGCGATCGGCAATTCATTCTCGACATGATGCAAAAATTCGAGCTATGTTTTCCCCTCGAGGCAAATTCTCAAAAGCCTATTTATCTAATTCCCGAACTCCTTGACGAAGAAGAACCCGACACAGGCACATGGGAAAACACCCTCAACCTTGAATATCACTACAAAATTCTATTTAGCAGTGTCATTTCCCGCTTCATCGTCAAAATGCACCACTGCATCTCTAAGCGCACCTACTGGCGCACAGGCGTAATTCTCGCATTCCCAGAAGGCAATCGCGCCTACATCAAAGCCGATCTCGAAGATGCCAAGATCTTCATCCGCATTGATGGCAACCCAAACACCCGCCGATCTGCTCTCGTCGCCATTCGCAACACCTTTGAATCAATCCATCACAGTATCTCAGCCCTAGAAGTCGATGAGCGTGTTCCCTTACCTGATAATCCGAAAGTCACAGTAAGTTATGAACATTTGATTAACCTTGAGAAAAGAGGAAAAACAGACTATTCTCCTGAAGGTAGCGATCGCGATTACAATATCTATGAGTTATTAGACGCTATTGAGGATAGAAAAACAAGAAATTCAAGTATTGCAAGTATTGCACGTCATAAAGTCTACAGATACGTTCTTCCCACTGGTGCGAGTCAAACTGATAAAGAACTATTTGAAAGGCAAGTTACATTGATCTCACGCTCCAACCCAGATTGGATTGTAGAGCGTGATCGTGTTCGTGCAGGTGAAGATCAAGCAGTAACTATTATTCATAAAGATAACTATTTACAAAGTGAGGCTGCTTATATTATCACTCGTTCTTTATCAGAGTTGCTAGAGGGATTGTAGTTATGGATGATCTAAATAATAATCAATCAGAAAAATCAATAGATGAGCAAAACGCTGAAACTAGTGATACTAAAAGCTTATCTAATGCTCCACTTGTTCCTATTGTCGAAACGACATATTCAAACTTAAAATCTCCATCTCCCATCTCATCTATACCGCCAGAATTGCTAGCAACCTTGGCTAGGGCTGAACCATCACAACTTTTTGAATTTATTAAAGACTACAACGATGGAGAACGAAAATTGCGTGAAATAACTATCTCGAATCAACACGCCTTAGATTTGAAACAAGAAGAAGCTAATCATCAAGCAAGTTTACAGAGAAAGCAGTTAACACAATTCTTAGGAACAGTTTTTGCTGCATTATTTGGCTCAGTTTTGCTATATGCCTACTTTGCAGGAGATAAGGCTCTACCAGATAGCATTATTAAACTCATGACTGGTGCGTTAGCTGGTGGTGGTGGAGTCACTTTAATACAACAAAATAGCAAGAAAGATAAGAATTAGAAAAATAACGATAACTCTACTAATGAATCCCCCGCCCTACCTTAATCTATTCGATATCGTTGCCCTCAAAACTGATCTCCCGCAACATCACTTACTAGCAGGACAAGTCGGAACCATCGTCGAAATCCTTGCCCCTGAAGTTTACGAAGTCGAATTCAGCGATGATGACGGTCAAACTTACGCCACCCAAGCCCTAGCTGCCAATCAACTCCTCAAACTCCATTACAAACCTATGTCCAACAATATTCATCAATACGGCTCAGGAGACAACATCGCAGGTGACAAAGTCATCGGCGATAAAAACGGACTTCACCAACAATGTCCTTGAAATTGGCAACAAATTAAATATCGAGCTAAAACTACCCTTCGCTCCATAAATATGCAGGAGGATCTCTAAAAATGCCATCTCCTTTTCCGGGAATGAATCCCTACTTAGAAAATCCCGAACTATGGTCAGCCGTCCATAGCCGCCTGATTGTAGCGATCGCCGATGCCCTTGCGGATACCCTCTCTCAAGAATATCGCATAGAAATTGAAAAAAGAACCTATTGGAGCGATGAGTCAGGAGACGATCTGCTAATTGGGATTCCTGACGTAGCTTTGTTGAGTCGCGTTGATCGCAATAGCGAAACCAATCAAGCGATCGCTGTAGCTAAAAAAACGACAATGCAACCAACCCGTATCTTACTGCCAATACCAGAGGAAATTAACGAAAGATACTTAGAAATTAGGGAAGTTAAAACAGGTAAAGTCATCACCGTAATCGAAATTCTGTCACCTAAAAACAAAAGAACAGGTGAAGGAAGAGAAGCATACTTACGCAAGCGGAGAAGGTTTTTAGCAACCCAAACCCATCTGATTGAAATTGACCTCTTGAGAAGCAATTCATCATTTCTGCAAGGACAACTTCCCTTATCTGACTATCGCATTCTGATCAGCCGTAGCCATGAACGACCTAACGCAGACCTATACCCTTTTTCGATCCGCGATCGCATTCCCGATATCCCTATCCCATTACGATTAGGAGAACCAGAACCGATACTCGATTTACAAGCCCTAGTCCATCAAATTTATCAGCGTGGACGCTATGACCTCGCAATTGATTATTCTCAATCACCACAGCCACCATTTAGCGATGAAGATGCAGCTTGGGTAAAAAGTTTGATTGAGAAAAACTAAGGGACTTGCGATTAATTAAAGTATCTACGGCTTCGACTTCGCTCAGCCAACGTTGGCTGAGCGAAGTCGAAGCCATGCAAACTCGGTGGTAACTTTTTGCTCGTCAAGTCCCTAAGTACTTGCTACTTGACTGAGAAACTCCCCTACTAGATATAAAGAACCACAGAGAATAACGGCATCATTTTGTTGATCCTCAAAAGCGGCTGCCAGTCCTAAATTTAAACTGGCATAAGGATGCGGTTTAACCCTAACCAGAGAAGATGCAATTTCAGATAAATCCTCTGGTGAAGTAGTCGCAGAGCTAGGTACAGGGACAGGAAAAAGTAAATCATCAGGAGCTAAAAGCGATTTGAGAATTCCCGCTTGATCTTTCGTATTCAGAATACCTACAACCCAACGTTTACGCCGATGCGGAAAAGCCTCATCGACAAATTGCCGTAGATATTCCGCCGCCGCCACATTATGCGCTCCATCAATCAGGATTTTATGGGACTTACCATCGAGATTAAATTCGATCCATTGCAATCGCCCTGACCATTGCGTATTTGCCAAGCCTGTCCACATCGCCGCATCACTAATCTCCCAACCCTGATTTCGTAAGGATTGGATTGTGGCGATCGCCACTGCCGAATTAATTAACTGATGCTTTCCCAATAAAGGCAAAGAATACTCAAAACCTTGATAGATCGCCCCTGTCGCCGTAGGCTGAGCCGCACTTACCCAAGTGACAGGAGCATCACATTCAATTACCTTTGCTTGCAAAGCCGCGATCGCCTCAGCATCATTCTCGGCAATGACGACAGGACATTTAGGTTTGATGATGCCTGCTTTTTCGGAAGCGATCGCACCTAAGGTATTGCCCAACTGCTGACAATGATCGAGACCGATGGAAGTAATCACAGAAACCAAAGGGCGATCGCAGACATTAGTAGCATCTAATCTCCCGCCTAAGCCTGTCTCTAGGATCGCAATATCGACTTTTTGGGCAGCGAAGTACCACCACATCGCCGCCGTAATCACTTCAAACTGCGTGGGCGGAAATTCAGGATTAATCGCTGCTGCCACTTGTTGCAAAGCCTCTAGCAAATCCTGATCACGAATCCATTCACCACTAATCGTAATTCTTTCACGCCAATCGATCAGATGTGGCGAAGTGTAACGCCCAACGCGATAACCTGCCGCCTGCAAAATTGACAGCAAAAAAGCACAAACAGAACCTTTTCCATTTGTGCCTGCAACATGAATTACGGGAATTTGTTGATGGGGATTTCCTAAAGCATCGAGCAGTTGTTGAATTCGTTCTAAACCAAGATGAATACCAAACTTATCAAAACTATCAAGATATGCTTCGGAAGATGAATTAATTAGCTTTGGAGACATGAACTTCTAAGGCGTAGATTTTGCCTTGGGCATCGACTTCGGCAATATGTCTGCCTTGCATTGCGAATAGTTCACCACTATCACGCTTACCTGCGATCGCCCAAATAGCTTCTAGTCCATTTTCCGTCCTTCTGGTCGTCCACACACGTTGCATCCCTGAATAACTTTGGAAAAACTGGCGATATAGATTGGCGATCGCATCTTTACCAACGACCTTACGCGCCCCCGCAGGTTGCACTTCAGCCTCTTCAGCAAACAGTTCTACCAACTCATAAAATGCTTGTTCATCAGCAGTGGCGCGATCAGAAAGCTCAAAATATCGATCTAAAACAGTCATATTCCCTTACCTCGCAGTTTTTCAAGCTATAAACCCTTGAATACTTCATTTAAATATGATTTTTCAAGGTTTTTTGTCGCTTTACTATCTAGCTTTGCTTTATTGTAAACATATGTTAAGCCATGTTTTACACAATTAACTTCACTCTATGGGGCGGAATTGACATACTACATAGGGGTGAAATCCCCAAATAAAAATGGTGGCGCTTCGCGCCACCATTTTTATTTGGGGATTATGAAGCATAGCAAGTCCCTTGCTATGAATAAAGTACCTGTGACTTCGACTTCGCTCAGTCACCGTTAGCTGAGCGGAGTCGAAGCTAACGGTAGCTGAGCGGAGTCGAAGCTAACGGTGGTGGGACATCTTTTATCCACAAGAGCTTAGCCGAAAATTTGGAGAGAACTGATACCGAGAGCCAGAAAAACAACTATGCCTAAAAGGGTTTTTTGTAACCTCATCATCACGGGCTTAATTTCATAAGCAACCAGTAAGCGATCCTTGGCTAAATCCGCTTCGGGCTTTTCCCATGTCTGCCCATCGTACCAACCCGATTCTTCGTAGAAAATCTTCGGACTATCAAGGCGTTGCTTCACATGACTCCAACCTGATAGCAACAACAACACTGGCAAAATTAATCCCACAGCGCCGCCAATACTTGCCACACATATAAATTGCCATAAATGCCGACTGGGCGGCTCAATGCTCATAGCAACGGGCGAAAATAGAACCACAAATCCTAGCCACATCAGTGCTAATACACGCAGATAATGCGATCGCGCCAGTTTTGCCCAACGATAAAAGAAAGCTTCTTTCAGCTCGATATATTCATTTAGCGGTTGTTGCTCTTTGGGAACTGGGCAGGTCATGGTGCAGGAAGTAGATGGTCAGATATCTTGTCAGTTTAACAATAAGCGCTCCCGAATTGTCAGAACAAACCTCAAAACATGATTTGCCCTAGTGTTTTGGATAGCAAGCCCCAATATTACTCAGGCAAAAGTATAGTTGTTAGGACTTACGCATCGAGTGGATGTGGCGCGGGCTTTGAACGCGCCACATCCACTCGATGCCCAGTAAATTCGTTAGCATTTCCTAAGTCCTAGTAATGATTTGCAGAGGGATTCGACTCCGCTCAGCCCTCAATGTCAGCTATAGCGGTTTTCAAATGAGTACACACTCATTTGAAAACAAAAAAATCAGTCCCAGTAAGAGTTTTGAGTTTTCATTTTGCCTACGGCAAAATGAAAACCACTATAGCTGAGCGAAGTCGAATCTATAGTTTTTATAGCTGCCGCCAAGTGTATCAGGACATAAAACCCAAGAATAAGAAGGCGGCGCTTCGCGCCGCCTTCTTATTCTTGGGTTTTGCTTTTGTCCTAACACAAGTGACCGTAGCCATAAAGGAGCCACAAGAATAAACATTCCTCAACCCTGATGTAATTTGCTGTTATCTTGCAAATCTTCTAATTTTTGCCATGCTGCACCACTGCTGATAATTTCTTGAGCATAGGCGATCGCCTCTGGAATATCTCTATGCAATCCATAAAGCCAGAAATAAAAGCCGCAGTTCCACAATACCGAGTTGAGGTATTCGGAAGGTTCATTTTTGAGAGCAGAGATGATTTTTGCCGCGATTCCAGAAGCATCTGCGATCGCAGGATCTTCTGAACTAAAGCCGTAATTTCTTGCCCATAGCGTCAAACGTTCAAAGCGATCGCCTCTATTAATGCCAATAATTGCTGTCCGCGATCGCGGTAAATCAACGCTTCCTTCCCAACCTTTGACTGTTGCAAACTCAGTAATACCATGCTGAGCAAAGGCTTCCCGAATATTAGTCTCAGTAGGTGGATGCACAAAACCTGCAACTAGCAGTTGCTTGCCTTGGTAGGGAGACCACATCAGCTCAAGCGTCGCAAAGGGTGGACGCTTACCAATTTGTTCGCGATAGGGAACGATACTTTGAGCAAGGGGAAAATGTTTAGGCAGATAGACAAAACCTAAATGATGCTGTTCTAGATTCTGCTGGACTTGGTCAATTTCTAAACTTTGCCAATTCATTCCTAATGAATGCCAGATATCAATTAATGGCAACCCCTCCTTAGTGGGCATCCGATCTCCCCCATGCATTAACACAGGAATCCCTGCTGCTGCCAAAACCAGCGCTGTCACTGGGCTTACTGGCGCAGTCTTCGATCTGCCATCATAGGGCGATCCCAATACTAATACTTGCTTATCAGTAGCGATCGCTGCCACCTTTGCCCCCAGAAGTTTATAGGCATCCAGCATTCCCGCCAACTCATCACTAGTTGGACGCTTAATCCGATGGGCGATCATAAATGCCCCAATCTGTGCAGGAGTTGCTTCTCCTTGCAACATCATCACTGTGGCGCGTTCAGCCTCTTGGCGCGTTAAGCTTTTGCTGGTATGTGTACCGCTACCAACTTTACGCAAAAATTCGCGAAATTCTTTACTCATTACTCTTTAGGTGAATTTAATGCAAAAGTCGGTTAGATGTTGAATTATCTCACAGGCTTGCCATTAAAAAAAATGATAATAAGTAGAGCAAAGCTTTACCCATTACCATTTTTTAAGAACTCAAAGCACTTTTTAAGATGACGGGAATTTCCTGCACCATTTCGGCAGCGATCTTACAAAAATATTGAATCGGCGGAATTTGAATGCGATCAATGGTCGTCACTAACACAATCTCGCGAGTTAAGTTGGGTTCACTAACCGATCGCACCACCAAGTCAGGATCATAGTTTAACTCCACTAAAAAAGTTTCAGGCAACAGCGCAATCAAACTACCTTGCTTCACCACTCCACGAAAAGCTTCAAGAGCATTTAGTTCTAAAGCCGCATTCAAGCGAATTCCCTGACGATTGAATTGATCTTGTACTAGGCGCTGTAACCCATAGCCATCCTTAAATACTGCCTGCGGAAAGTTATCGAGATCTCTCCAAGTTATCACCTCTTTTTTACTCAGTGGATGCTGAGCAGGCATCAACAACTGAATCTTTTCTTCATATAACCTTGTGATTACCATTTCCGAACTCGCTGTCAAAAATGGATTATTCATCACGATCGCAATATCAATCAAACCATCTTTGAGAACCTTAAGAGCGCGATCGCTTCCTAATGTCGTTACCCGCAATTGTACGTTTGGATAAGTCCGAGAAAATTTTTGCAATATCGGCGGTAATTGATAGGCACAGGCGGAAGGAATTCCTGCTACACAAAGTTCTGTTTGCTTACCCGCTTGCAAATCAGTTAGCTCCTGCTCGGCAGTTGCCCAGATCTGACAAATTTTCTTGGCATGAGGTAATAGGCGATCGCCGCCCAAAGTTAATTTGGCATTCCCCTGACGATGAAACAATGATAAGCCCACAGTTGCCTCCAGAGACTGCACCTGTCTGCTGATCGTTGATTGACTAACGCCGCACTTCTGGGCTGCCTGTTGAAAGTTTCCCGTTTCGGCAACTGCCAAAAAAGCCTGTAACTGTTCCAAACGCATGGGAGATTAACGCTATTCTAGTTAAGTCTCCCATTATTAAGCCGCTTCTAGGTTTTCGGAAAAGTAGCATCGGTAACAAGCTAGATTAAAAGGTAAACCCACTATTTCTTAATTTCTATGCATGACAACTTAAAGCAACTATTAGAAACAGTTGCAACGGGGGAACTAAGCCCAGAGAGCGCTTTAGAAAAGTTGAAATATCTCCACTATGAATCAGTGGGAGACTTTGCCAAAATTGATCATCATCGCAATTTACGGACAGGCTTTCCTGAAGTAATTTTTGGATTGGGCAAAACACCCGAACAAATTGTGCAAATTATGCACGTAATGGAATCCAAAAATCCCCTTGTCATGGCAACTAAAATTTCGGCAGCAGTTTATGCCCAAATCCAGCCATCTTTGCGCGGTTTGCGATATTTCCCCCTCGCCCAAATTTGCTGCCTCGGCGAATCAACGATGAAAAAAGAAGGGACAATTACAATTCTCACCGCAGGTACTGCCGATCTTCCGATCGCAGAAGAAGCTGCGATTACATCAGAACTCTGTGGCTTTACAGTTAAGCGACTTTGGGATGTGGGTGTCGCAGGAATTCATCGCTTGCTCAGTCATCGAGATGCGATCGCCAATGCCGATGTGATTATTGTCGTCGCAGGAATGGAAGGAGCATTAGCAAGTGTTGTCGCAGGTCTGGCAGATTGTCCGATTGTGGCAGTTCCTACCAGCATCGGTTATGGCGCAAGTTTTAATGGATTAGCTCCATTACTCACCATGCTCAATTCCTGTGCTACAGGTGTAGGTGTAGTGAATATCGACAATGGTTTTGGAGCCGCCATGCTAGCAGGGAAAATTTTACATCGACATAATAGTTAAAAAGAACAATGGGCTTAAGCCCATTGCCTCACCAGCTTTTGAATGCATAGAGCCGCAGCATAACTTGTACCTAGTTCTAATTCTGTACTTAGGAGTTTTAAGTTCCAATCTCCGATCTGCAAAGTTGCACCGATCGCTATTTCTAGTAATAGCGAAACATCTAAACTTTCAAGCATATTGGCAATTCCCTGTCCAGTTGCCTTTCCATAGGCTTCCTTAAGCGTCCATGCTTGATAAAACGCCTGAATCGCCAAAGATGGATCGCGATCGCCAAGTCCTTTAATTAGCTCATACTCTGACGGTGAGAAATATCTCTGGGCAATTCTCTCAATATCACATTGAGGATTGATATATTCCAAATCAATACCTACTTCGCGATCGCTACTGACAGCATAAATTGCCAAATCTTGAGAATGGGCAAGATTAAAATAAATGCCCTTAGAGTTTTGAAGATAGGGTTTACCGCGATCGCTATAGCCAAACTGAATTGCTTTGGGTTTACAACCTAGCCATTGCGCCAAGATAATCCTTAAATTTCCCCTTGCAGCTACAAAATTGCGTCTCAGATGTTCTCGCTTAAATCGCTCTGCCCGCGATCGCTCATCCTCAGATAAAAGTTTCCAGAGGCGATCGCACTCAATTTCAGAGATATCAAGCCTCGCTTGATAAAGTTGCAAATCTGTAGTCATGGCATAATCTATAATTCGTGAGAATACGCCCCTTTGGAGTACAGTCTCACAAATGAATACAGATTTGCTATAGACTCTTGGAATTTGAGATGAAATGAGAAAAACTCTATGAACTTGCCTTTAGTAATCGGAGCATTAGTCGTATCGCTGCTGCTGTTGTGGTGGTTGCTCAGCGTGATTAAAGCTAGTTTTAAAACCGCCTTTCTGGTAGTTGCTGTTATTTTTAGCATCCAAGTGTTAACAGGTATCGGGCCCCAACAAATTTTCGCGCAAGTAGGGCAGTGGTTTAGTGGATTCTTCGGTGGATTGGGCAACTGGCTCCAAAATTGGGGCGGAAAGGGCAAAGTTGACGCTGATCCCAAAAAGCAATCTGCAATTTGGTTATTTCAACTCGCTGTGGAAATGCTTAGCACTATCTAATCTTTTTGGTGTCGCGGCAAGCCGCGACACCAAAACCTAGGTCTAGCCCCCTGCGATCGCAGGAATGATGCTTACTTCATCGCCATCCTTGAGAGCAGTATTTGCCCCTTCGAGAAAACGAATATCTTCGCTATTGACATAAAAATTAACAAAGCGGCGCAGATTTCCTTGCTCGTCACAAATACGAGCCTTGATCCCAGGACAGTTGTTTTCCAATGAGTCAATGATTTCTTTAACCGAAGCACCAGCGCATTCTACGGTGGCTTGGTTATTGGTTAGTTGTTGTAGAGGAGTGGGAATTAAAACTTTGACAGCCATATTTTTGTATCGATATCTGAGAACTTTAGACTTGAACTTGAGGGTCGGACTTTAGATTTTGCCATACTGACCAATTTACATTTTAACGCGATCGCTTCCATAAAACAGAGGCAGCGCAATGCGCTGCCTCTGCTTACTTGTGATGCGCGATTAACGCCTGACCTTACCTGCAAATCCTGAGGCTTTAAATTGTTTTAGCTCCAGTGGTTCAGGTTGATCAGCAGGAACAGCAACCATAATCTGAAAATTACTTGTGCCTGTGGGGATCTCTTCAACTGCGCCTAGCCTTGCGCGTTCGGGCATAGCATCATTACCATTAGCATCATAAATGCGCCCAAAAATGTCGGCATTGTAAACAACTTTACCTGAAGTATTGTTGGCTTCTCCTTTAATGATGTAGCAGTTAGCTGACATCACTCCGCCGCCTAGCACCATATGCTTACCCGCATCACCAGTACATGGCTCATAGGTAACATTAGTCAGCTTGATTTGCACATTTGCCGAAGCGGGATTGCTAAAAGCAAAGGTACAGATGCAAAGTATCAAGGATAAAGCGCTAACTTGAAAGATTTTGAGCAGTTTTTGCCAAGTTTTTGTCAAAGGGATAAATTGCTCATTTGATATCTTGTGATTTGCGATCGCCATAAATAAACCTATTTTATAAACCCTTGGATAAAAAATTTTCAGAAAAAAGAATGGCTTCTTTGACGTGGTAAAATTCATCTTAGCTCTTGAAGGAGGTCTATTTTTAATGCCACTTAGTCTATTGATTGCCACATTACCTGAAGCGTATAGAATTTTCGATCCACTGGTAAACGTTCTTCCTGTGATCCCTGTATTCTTCTTGCTACTTGCATTTGTATGGCAAGCAGCAGTCGGTTTCAAATAGGTTTCAATTTAAGTCTTGACTTAATCAAAAAAACTTATAACAAACTTTTAGGTACATCTCATATAGTTGTACTGACGCATTTATAAAACAAAAACGATAAAAGCAATCGGGGTGACGGCAACGTTACCCCGATTGCTTTCTAATAGTGTTTCGCAAAGCGACAGGCTCTTAGAAACTTAAAAATAATATTTTGAATGAACTATGGAAACCATCGGACGTTGGACGAACAAATTTTTGATGTTCAATTTGTTCTTAGTATTTTTCTTTTTTGTATGGCTACTAGTTGCCCTTGGCGGTGAAAGTCTCAAAATCAACCTTGGTCTAGAACTATGGCGACAACTATGGGAACCACTGATTCAGCCAGTATTAGGGATTGTCATGGCTGGAGCGATCGCTAGTGGCATAATCTCCAAAGTCAAACAAAAAATCGCCAAACCATAATCACAGGAAAAAGTGGTAGTGCTAAATAGGTAAGGATGGGCGGCGCGAAGCGCCGCCCATCCTTACCACGATAAATCCTTTCCTTAAAAGTCACTTTGTAACTTTTTCCTGTCTTTTTTTCTAGATATGCCTTACCCAACCATTGATCGTAAATCGACTGTCTGCAAAATATTCCGATGGGCAACTCACGGGCAAAACTTCGTGCATACAGTGGCTAGGAAAAAAGACAATTGTATTATTCTGTGGCTGAATCACCTTATGGGACTTAGCCGCAACCGAAAAACCATTTTCAATTTTGCCGTCATAGATGACTAACTCACCACCAGTAAATGCTTTCGGCTCACGATAGTAATAGTAAACATAGGTTAGGGCGCGTGTTGCCGTATCAGGACTACCACTATCGTTATGAATTTTGTAATAATTTCCGTGGTTATGGGCAGTCATTTGTGATTCAATTTGCCCGATCGCAAAGTTACTCATCCCTAAGTGCGTCAGGATCTGCGGCGTAATTTTCCAAACGAGATTAATCATCAACTCTGAGAATTCAGGAAAATAAGGCAGATAGAATGAGCGCCGATAGTTAGGGTCATTTGCCGAATTTGTAGTGGGGACAAATTCGGGTTGTTTATTAATGCTGTAGCGCAATAATTCACTGAGTTGAGTTGGGGATAAAAAATCATCAATGAGGGCATAAGGAGAGGGGATAATCTCTTCTGATGAGACATCTAGCAATACTGAACCCCTATGGTTCGATGTCGATTGAGACTCATTAACTGTAAAAATATTTGCCGCTTTCTGTGAAGCATCGGATGCAGTTGTTGGCAACAAATCTTGCCGATCTTTAATTAACCAAAAGCCCTTAGCAAATTGTCTCTCTACCAAAGTACATTCAAAATTGCGCCAAAAAAAACTATAGTTCTGCTCCTGAGAGGCAACTTCTAGCTTGAGTTTATCGATAAAGCTATTCTCAAGGTTAAGCAATATTGCTAGCTCCTCAGTTGACACCCAAAAACCAGCTTTAACGATATGTTGAATATGCTCAAGTTGCTTGACTAGACGCTCAACTTGTTGACTACTCTCTTCAGAAATGATTGGCGATTTTAAATGCTGATCTTGCATGATCTTCGACCATTAATTCCCATTAAAAATTTTGAGTTGAGATTTTGCCTTATGCAAAATCTCAACCTTTATAAGTTAGTTAAACCAACTTGGCATCAGTAAAACTGGTGGATCATAGCTGCCCATTTGCATATTTTGCCCAGCCAATTTTGAAGTTAACTGATCAGCGATCGCGCCAGAGATTTTGCCATTCCCCACAACATCAAAAAATGGTAAAGCAATACTCACCCCAGCCTGATTGAGCAATTGGTCTAATAGTCTTTCAAAGGAAGCAGGAGATTTGCGAATTGGTAATTCCTTAGTTTCGGGTAAATTAAACTTCTTTCTTGCCAAGGTTCTTAAATCAACAATAGCTTCATCCAATGTCCCGATCGCATCAACCAGTTTATTTTCCTTAGCTTGACTACCAGTATAAATCCGCCCATCTGCGAGCTTACGCACCACTTCTAAATCGAGCTTGCGCCCTTTGGCGACATCACTAATAAACTCCTGATAGGTACTTTGCAATAGATCTTGCAGCAGTTGACGTTCTGGGTCGGACAGATCTCGGAATGAAGAAAAAATATCTTTATAGGGGCCAGTTTTAATCGTTTGTGATTGAATACCGACCTTACTGAGTAACTCCTTCGCATTGAATCCGCTTAAAATCACACCAATACTGCCTGTTAAAGTCCCAGCATTCGCATAAATCTTCGTAGCAGAACTCGCTGTGTAGTAGCCACCACTGGTTGCTTGGTCGAGCATACTCACGACCACAGGTTTTGCCTCGCTCAAGTCCTTGACGGCAGCATATAACTCTTTACTTGCGCCAACAGTTCCCCCTGGGCTATTAATCGATAGCAAAACTCCTTTAACAGAGTCCTCTTCGATGAGTTCACGGAGGCGATCGCGTACTGCCATCGCACCTGATGCCGAAGCCCTTCCCCCTGAAATCACCCCATCTAAAGAGACAAGTTCAAGGCGATCGCGATCAAGTACCTTCTTTAAATTTAGGGCTTCATCCATTTGGCGGCGCTGAATCCCAAAGGTTGCCGAAATAAAGCAAACAGCGACTAAAACAAGAGCAATGATGCGATTGAGTTGCATAGCAAATTTTTCTGGTATCTGCTTTAGTTTAATATAAAACCCAGAAATGAAAGGCGGCGCGATGCGCCGCCTTTCATTTCTGGGTTAAAATCATTTTTCTGTAAACTTTCTTCACAATCATGGCTAATCAAGCTCTCAATAAGAACTCCACGAAAAAATCTCCCAAAGACAAAGACATAGTTCGCGATTATTTTAATTCCACTGGCTTCGATCGCTGGCGAAGGATTTATGGAGAAGGTGGTGATGTCAACCGTGTCCAACTTGACATCCGCACAGGACATCAACAAACCGTTGATTATGTCTTAGGCTGGTTTAAAAATGACAAAAATGCCATTGGACATACAGTTTGTGACGCAGGTTGTGGCACTGGTAGCTTGAGCATTCCCCTCGCCGAAATGGGCGCAAAGGTCTATGCCAGTGATATTTCCGAAAAAATGGTTGGCGAAGGTAAGAGCCGCGCTACCGATCCTGAAAATCCTGTCTTTGAAGTTAAGGATTTAGCATCATTGTCTGGGGAATACGACACCGTAATTTGTCTAGATGTTTTGATTCATTATCCCGATCAAGATTCTGAAGAGATGATTGCCCATCTTGCTTCCCTTGCTAAATCTCGATTAATCATCAGCTTTGCTCCTAAAAATCCCTACTATGTACTAATGAAGAAAGTAGGCGACATGGTTCCAGGACCCAGCAAAGCAACTCGTGCCTATTTGCATAAAGAATCTGATGTGCGGCGCGTTCTTGAAGGTTTAGGCTTCACAATCAAGCGCAAAGAATTTACTGCCACCTCTTTTTATTTCTCACGCCTACTTGAGGCTGTCCGCAATTAGACCAAATCGCTGCCCTAGGGCAGCGATTTGACTCAGGTAAGAATTCTTTACATTTTGCAAGCAGGCGATCGCATCGAAACCGTAGCAAAACCTGTTTGAATAGAAAATGGTGCTTTTACTTCGATTTTTATAATCTTTTTATATCTTAAAAATCTCACCTTACCACCTTCACCCACAAAACTTTTTTAATTATTCACCCTTTGTCCTATGGTTGCATCCTCAACAGTTCGCATTAGTTCTCGCAAAAGTCAGCTAGCACTGGTACAAACGCATTGGGTACAAGCGGAACTAAGCAAAGCACACCCAGATCGCCAGTTTGAAGTCGTCACCATGAGTACACAGGGCGATAAGATTCTTGACGTAGCTCTCGCTAAGATTGGTGATAAAGGCTTATTTACCAAAGAATTAGAAGTATCTATGCTGACCAGAGAGTCAGATCTAGCTGTACATAGCCTTAAAGATTTACCAACTAAGTTACCTGAAGGGTTAATCCTCGGTGCAGTAACGGAGCGTGAAGATCCCGCCGATGCCCTAGTTGTCCATGAAAAGCTCAAGGACAAAAACCTCGCAACTTTGCCTGAAGGTACTGTTGTCGGCACATCTTCCTTACGTCGTCTCGCACAGCTCCGCCATTACTATCCCCATCTCACCTTTAAGGATGTACGTGGCAACTTGAATACTCGTCTCCAGAAGCTTGATTCTGGAGAATATGACGCATTGATTCTTGCTGCCGCAGGTTTACGTCGTCTAGGTATGGGCGATCGCGTACATGAAGTAATTGATGCCGAAATTTCTCTCCATGCAGTCGGGCAAGGAGCATTAGGTATTGAGTGCCGTGCCGAAGATCCTGATATTTTGGCTTTGTTTGCCCCGATCATTCACTATCCCACTACTCAGCGCTGCCTTGCTGAGCGCTCTTTCCTCCGTGAACTCGAAGGTGGTTGCCAAGTTCCGATTGGTGTCCATACTGCTATTAATGGCGACAAGCTGACCCTGAAGGGAATCGTAGCAAGCCTTGATGGTAAGACTTTAGTCAAGGGTGAAGTAACTGGAGATCTCACTAATCCTGAAGCGATCGGTGCAGAATTAGCCGATGACCTCAAATCTAAAGGTGCACAGGATATTCTCAATAAAATCTTTGCTGAGGTTCGCGCCTAATAGCCATTAAAAAATGGCAACATCATTTTTTAACGTGATTTCGATAACGCCATTTGCGCGACGCAAATGGCGGAAAATGGTAAAAATCGCTAGGCGATTTTTACCATTTTCCGCCTTCGTCGAACTGACTTTTTTTAAGTAGCTAGGCATAAATAAACTGAAAACCGAAAAGATTGTTCCGCCCGCTGCGCGGGCGGAACAATCTTTTCGGTTTATTTATGTCTAGCTACTTAATGGCTATTAAGCATAGAGAGAGGATGAATTGCTTCCTCTCTCTATGCTTTAACATCAATTTCTCCCCGCATAATTTTAAACATATCTTTCACCAATTTATCTCGAATGCTAATGATACTTTCTTTCTGCGACTGAGATTGATGAAGTCTTTTTTGTTTTAGTTGCTCAAAATAAACTTTCGCCTTATTGAAATGACCTTCAAAATGTCCATTGTAACGCTCTTGTTCAAGCACTTCTCTGGACTTTAAAGATGATGGTTCACAGCGATCATGCAAGCTATTAATTAGGCTTTCCACTTCATCCCAAGTTAGAGGATTAGTGTAATTACCAGAGGCATTATCATCAACATTATTTTGCTGATTTGATTGATCGATAAGTATGATAGCTTTACAAACTGCTGCAAAGATTTTCCCTACATCAGCAAAATCAGTCAATCTATGGGGATACAATCCCATTACTAAGGAATCTCCAGTTTGATCATGAGGATTTTGTTCAAAGTTTCTATCTAAATAAAACTTGCGATCGCTATCTTCACTATGGCTGGTTGTACCATCCTTCGCGATTGCCCAACAATATGTAAAAATCCTTAAAGCCTTCTCAACTTGACTATGAACTAGCTGTTCTGAATTTTCTTCACCACATAACTCATACATGCCAATCGCAAAAAGAAGAATAGCTGAGTGAGTTCCAAATAAGTAAACTGTATCACTAGAAATTGAACTAGGCTGTTTGAGGATCGACATATCAATACTCAAGACATGATTAAATGCGTCATAACCCTGAGGATAACGAGTATCTCCATTAGAAGAATTAATCGGTAACTCTCTAATTAATGGAATTACCTGTACTTCAACCGAGCCATATTTCTCATAAAACTTAGGAGAAATAATCCCACATAATTGACTTGTCGAGGTGACTTCTTCTGATTCAGGTCTCGATACTGAAGTTACCTTCCCACCGTTATCCTTAATTTCTTGATAGCATTCCTTACCTATAGATGAATAACAAAGTAAAGCATGATTAATTAATCGCTTTGCCCAATCCAAACAATCGGCACGACTTAGTTGAGGACTGCGATCAAAGTCTCCAACATAGGCAAGCACAAGATAATTCCAACTCTGATATGCAGACCAATATGCATAATATGATTCACTTCCATCTCTTGCTGCATAAATACGAGCTTGCTCTAACAATCGAATCGGTTCTAGAAGTGTTTCCCATCTACCACCAGAGAGACTTGTATAAGTAGATGAGTACATATAAATCTTGGCACGAAAAGCAATTACCCTCGATAAAATATAAAAGAATGGATGAAAATTACTTTGTGAAAACTCACCAATTTTATAATATTTATGTAAGCGTTTTTTAACACAAAACTCCGCATTTTCTAAACTTTGCAAAGCCTTTTGAATAGACTGATACCGATCTAATCCACTATTTTCTGGAGCATCAAGATCAGTTAAATAATGATAGCGAAACTGACAAAGCCAATATTTAGCTGTTTCTAAATCGCTTAAGTATTTCTTTTCTATATGAGGCTCGATTATATCTAAATATTTTCTACCTATACGATATAGTCCCTCTTGGAGGTAAGCATCAGCGATCGCTAAGTGTGCTTCATAGGCAACTAAACTCCAAGGCTTATCATTCTTTGTTTCAACAAAGTTAAATTGATTATCTTTAGATCGATATTTACCATCAGCAAAAATAGTCTCTTCTAGCTTACCCTCCATCGCAATTAATGAGAAAGGATAAAAGTTTAAAAGACGCTTAGACTCTCTAAATATATTTAGTTCTTCAATTCTATGGCATAACTGCGTGAGATATTCTTGTGTGTCAACACCTATCTGCTTAATAGCTCTTATTCTGGCTAGTAATGATGATTTTGCAACTACCTCTAACAAATCAAAACCACAATACTCTCCACAAGCTAAATCACTATTACTGCTTATTTCTTCATAATCAACTTTTTCATTAATCGCTCGATCAACATCTTCTTTTTTGCACATTCTTACAACTGTTTTACACCATACGGGGCTATGGCTACTCTGTCCAATCACTTCTTCATAGCAAAACACTTCATTAGCGATCGGCATATAGTCTTTGAGAAGAGGAATATCCCAAAATAGAACCCTATTAATAGCTCCTAAAATATTGGAAACTGGACTACCAATACCTGTAATTTCTTCATAGAAATTCAAACTACTTCCATGAGAGTTTTTAGTTTTTTCCTCAAACTCTTTTGCAAATCTTGATTGATATCCTTTAGGAGGATTTACATAGAAATGCACTTTAACTTTATATACAAATTGCCTTTCTAATCCATCAATACTTTCGGTATTTGCTGAATTTAAATGCGACTTAAAATGTGTATCTAGACCTAATAAGTTCGAGTTAAGCAATCCGATTTCCTCATTTTCTTCCTTAATATATAGAGGTAATGGCTGCTTTTTTTCAACCTCAATATACTTCAGATATATTGGAAACTCATCAGTCAATATTTCATTTTCAACTACAGATTGAGTAAGTTGCTTTACAAAAGAGGCTGATAATAGACTGGAATTATCTTGCTCTAATTCCACCTCTTCGGCTAACAGAGATCTAACCTGATTAATCCCACATTGAAATTCGACTCTATTTATTTCTCGCTTCACCTTATCTACTAGCTCATTGACGATGTTATCTAATTGTGAATACTGTGGGAAATATTCATCTAATAGATTAATCACAATTTCCTTAATAAAGTCTTGCCATGAGATATTTTTTGATGATTGAGCATCCAAATTAGCTGTATGTAAGGCTTGATAAACGTTCAGGGTTAATTGACATAGCCTTGCAATATTTCTTCTGTCTAATCCTTTAATTGGATCGATCACATCCTCTAATAACTTTTGGATGAGAGTTTGATTAGGGTTAATACTTATTTCAAGTTGATTACGCTCATCAATAGATAATTCAGCAAATTTACGCAATGCTCTTAGTTTTTCTACTCTAGTTAAAGCTAGAGGCTTAGTTTTAAGGTCGTCAAGTTCTTGAGCGCTCAGACTTTTTTGTGCACGATATTCTTGGATACCCTTAAGTATTTCAACTAGTTTGCCAAGTGTTAGCCCTGGGACGGTGATTGATTCTTCATCAGGATAGTATTCTGACATAACAGAACGTAAGACCCGACGGACAAAAATGCGATTATCTTTTTGCCCCCATTGATTAGCAATGCTACTTTCATTAGGCTGCTCATTACCTTTGCTATTTTTAAGCAAAGATAAATCAGTCAAGCAGGTAAGCAAATATCTATAAACATCGCGATCGCGATCTTCTTGACTAGTTTTAGAAATCGAACGCACCTCTTGAATGATTTCTGAATCAACAATATTATTTTTCTTCTTTTTAGGATGTACATTTTGTTCAGCCATAAGTGTCATCAATTGTTCTGGATTTACATGGTTTTCAGGTTTTGAGCTTAAAAAAGTAATGTCAAATATTTGAAACGTAGTTCAATAAGACAAATCCCCATAGACACAAGCTAATATTATGTTCAGTCTTTACATTTTTATTGTATTGCATTAATCTATTGACTTAATGCAGATTACTAAATATTTTTGTAGTCTCATGTAAAAGATACATTACTCAGTAGCCTAGTTTTTTTATTTCAAGAGAGTATCTATTAGCTTTATGGAGGAACCGAGTTATGCAAGCATACTCCGCCGATCTAGTTCCATCTCAAGGGGCATTTAATCAAGCCCTTTTAGCATCTCCTGACACTTACCTCAGAATGTTGTCTGCCCTACGTCCTAAGTACAACTCTGAAAAACGTGAGTGTGATTACCTCAAAATTATGATCAAAGACCTCCAAGGTGACATATCAATTCGTGAATGGCACAAGCCTAAACTAGGAAAACTCGTCGTTGAGCATGATGGACATCGTACTAGGGTCGAAGAATTTGGTCTATTTGGTGGCAGCATTAGGTCTTACATCACCTATGAATCTCTCGTATCTATAGTTACTGAGGGATAACAAATATAGCTGTCGCCAAGCGTATCAGGACATAAAAACCAAGAAGAGAGAGGCGGCGCTTCGCGCCGCCTCTCTCTTCTTGGTTTTTGATTTTGTCCTAACATAAGTAACCGCAGCTATACTAACCAATAAAAAAGGCTGCACTTTGTGCAGCCTTTTTCCAACAATATGGCAGCAATGTGCCATATTGCTTAACGCTTCGAGTATTGAGGAGCCTTACGAGCTTTCTTAAGCCCGTATTTTTTACGTTCTTTACAACGAGGATCGCGAGTCATGTAGCCTTCAACCTTGAGGGGCTTACGATTTTCAGGCGCAAGTTCACATAATGCACGGGCAACTCCTAAGCGAATTGCATCAGCTTGACCTGTAACACCACCACCATGAGCATTAACCAGTACATCATACTCATTTTCCAAGCCTAAGGTTTCTAAAGGAGCCTTAACACCTGAAATGTAGCTAGGATTAAACTGCAAATACAAATCACCGGGTTTACCATTGATTACGATTTTGCCTTCTCCGGGGACAAGACGCACACGGGCGATCGCAGTCTTACGGCGACCAGTACCCCAGTAAACAGCACGATTAGAACGTTCAGTATCTGACATCGGTTATTTCTCCTACTTCTGCGATGGAATGGTATTGATGACCAAGGTTTCGGGCTGTTGAGCCTCATGGGGATGGCTAGCACCCTTGTAAACCTTGAGCTTGGTGAAAAGCTGACGACCGAGGGTATTCTTGGGCAACATCCCTTTAACAGCATGTTCCAGAACGCGCTCAGGTACGCGGGCGATTACCTTATCAAAGGTTTCAGTCTTCATCCCACCTGGACGACCAGAATGTCTTCTGTAAAGCTTTTGGGTTGATTTCTTACCAGTTACGGCAATTTTGTCAGCATTAATCACTACGACGAAATCACCAGTATCTAAGTGGGGCGTATAGATGGGCTTATCTTTGCCGCGCAAGATTACCGCGATCGCGCTAGCAAGCCGCCCGAGTCGCTGACCTTCCGCATCGATAACATACCACTTACGATCTGGATCTTTAGGTAAGTAGCTTTTATTAGGAGTGAGTGTAGTTGTAGTCATTAGTTTCTCTACAAGCGAAATTTATCTATCAAACTTTATTTATCTTGGGAAACTTGAGCTTTAAACTTTAAATCAAGCTAATTACCTGATTATTTGTTAAACCCAATGTTTGCTTGCGCGATGCGTACTCAGTGAATGGGTTATCAGCATAGCCGATCGCCAATAAGCAGAGTCCTTGCGGTGGTGCTGCATATTTAACTTCGATACGACGTTTTTCTTGCCATCTACTAGTAAAGGCTTCGACACTGAGGCGCGATCGCCCCACATCGATTAGCTGTCCTACTAGCAAACGAATCATGCCGTAAAGAAAGCCACTAGCCTGAACTTCCACATGGACAAAATTACCATCTCGCCAACATAGCGCTTCTTGAACCTCAAGACGACTGTGGGGACGACTGGAACCTGCCCTTTGAAAAGCAGCCATATCCTGCTCACCTAGCATAGGTTGCAAGGCTTGGTGCATTAGCCTTTCGTTAAGGTGCTCGTGGTAGTAATGCCAGCTAAACTGTTTCACAAATAAGTTCGGGATTGGGGCTGTGTAAATCGTGTAACGATAACGTCGCCATGTCGCCGAAAATCTTGCGTGCCAGTCACTAGGTACTTCCGTCGAGCTACAGATCAAGATATCTGCGGGCAAATAATTATTTAATACCTTTGCCCATTTCTGAGGAGGAATCACACTCGAAGTATCGAAATGCGCTACCTGAGCCGCAGCATGAACACCTGTGTCAGTTCTACCTGCACTATGTATAACGGTTGTATTTCCGCAAATCTGCGCGATCGCTTCTTCAATCGTTTGCTGCACTGAGGGATGATTTGGCTGTCTTTGCCATCCGTAATAATGTGTACCTAGATATTGAATAGCCAAAGCCACACGACGGAAAGGCTCAGAATCAGCAGACAAAATCACCTCTGGCATCTCAGGAATTTAACTGCTTATACCAGTTGCAAAATCGCAATTTCGGAATTGTCGCCGCGACGGCTTACCGTACGAACGATACGGGTATAGCCACCATTACGATCAGCATAACGTTCCTTAGCTTGGCTAAACAATAAGTCTACTAAGCTAGTAACGCGCTCTTCTTCAGGTAATTGCTCTTGCTTGGTCTTAGTTTGAACACGATCTTTCACGGGCTCGCCATCCTTAACCGAGATGTCGTATAAATAGGCGATCGCTTGGCGACGAGCGTGCAAAGAACCATTTTTAGCAAGGGTAATGATGTGATCGGCAGTAGTGCGAACAGCATTAGCTCTTGCTCTAGTGGTCTTGATTTCGCCTCTGAGGATTAACTCAGTCGTCAAAGCACGTAGGAGAGCTTTGCGCTGGTCAGCAGCCTTATTAAGCTGGGGTGTTTTACAACGGTGACGCATAGGTGTGTACTAGATGAATGTTTAGTGCAATATTTGTCAAACTAAAGCCGCCAAATACTGCCATTTTTATAGAACTTTTATAGAGATACTCTTATAAAACTTTAGAGGACTTAGATTCGGTCAAAGTCAAGCCAAGATGCTGCTTGAGCGCATCCATAACTTCCTCAGCCGACTTTTGACCAAAGTTTTTGATCTCTAGTAGATCGTCTTGAGTGTACTCCAGCAAATCCGCCACAGTATTGATCTGTGCGCGTTTAAGGCAGTTGTAAGCTCTGACCGACAGTTGCAATTCCTCAATGTGAATTTGCTTGGTCTCATCCTGCTCATCACGCTCTTGAGGTAATGAAGGCGCAAGGGTGATTTCCTGCAAGGGAGAGAATAAACTCACCAAGACACTAGCGGCTTGGCTAAGAGCCTCTTGAGGTGTAATGCTGCCATTAGTCCAAATATCAATTTGGAGACTCTCTTTATTGATCGCATCACCGATCCGAGCGTCCTTAATCTCATACTTGACCTTACGCACAGGCATAAACACAGCATCAATTTTGAGTGTGTCAATGGGAGAACTGTGATCTTCTTTAGAACGGTCTACGGAACGATAACCTTTGCCGCGTTCAATCGTTAGTTCCATTTCCAAAGTTGCGCCCTCACTGAGAGTTGCAATGTATTGGTTAGGGTTAACGATCTCAATGTCAGATGGCAAAGAATGAAAACTAGTTGCAGTGACTAGTTTTGGACCACGCTCTACCAAACGAATGATCTGCGGTGCTGAGCTGTAAGACTTCAACACTAGTTCCTTCAGGTTGAGCATCAAATCCAAAACGTCTTCCCGCACGCCTGGAATCGTCGCAAACTCATGGTTGACACCAGCAATGCGAACAGCAGTGACGGCCGCACCCTCAAGATTGGAGAGCAATACCCGTCTGAGCGCATTTCCAATGGTAATGCCTTGCCCCCGCTCTAGTGGTTCCAGTACAAATTGACTGTACTGGCTATTATCTTTTTCTGTGTGGGATGCAACGCACTCAACCTGAAACTGTGCCATATTTGTACCGACTTAGTCTGCAAGAGTAAACGAAAATCAAAGGGGAAATTAGAGAATTGCAAAATTACGAATTACGAGCTTAAGTTTTTAATTCGCAATTGGTTATACACGTCTGCGCTTAGGAGGACGGCAACCATTGTGAGGGATGGGGGTAATATCACGGATCAAAGTGATTTCTAAACCAGCAGCTTGCAAAGCTCTGACTGCGGTTTCACGACCAGATCCAGGACCTGTTACCATCACTTCAACTTGACGCATTCCTTGCTCGATTGCTCTTCTTGCAGCAGATTCGGCAGCAGTTTGGGCTGCAAATGGAGTACCCTTCTTCGCACCCTTAAAGCCACTCGCACCAGCCGAAGACCAAGAAATAACATCACCTACGGTGTCAGCGATCGTGACGATAGTGTTATTGAAAGTAGACTGGATATAAGCGACTCCATTAGGAACATTACGCTTATTCTTGCGTGCGCCAGTTCTACGTGTTGTTTGACGAGCCATAGTTTCGTATTAATCCTTAATTACTTCTTACCTGGAGCCTTCTTCTTACCTGCAACAGTGCGACGACCGCCACGACGGGTACGAGCATTGGTGCGGGTACGTTGTCCGCGTACAGGAAGCCCCATACGATGTCTACGACCTCTGTAGCAACCGATGTCTACTAGGCGTTTGATGCTTAAACCTTCAAGACGACGCAGATCGCCCTCTACTTGAAAGTTGGATTCTACCTCTTGGCGTAAAGTCGTTACTTCAGGATCAGTAAGGTCTTTAACCCTTGTATCAGGGTTTATTTTGGTAGCTGCTAAGATTTTTTTGGCGCTAGTTAGACCGATTCCGTATATGTACGTTAGTCCTATTTCAATGCGCTTGTCACGAGGAAGGTCAACTCCTGCAATGCGAGCCACTATAAGTCTCCCAATTTGTTGTCAGTTTTCAATGTTATGGTTGCCCCAAATCTAAGGTTTTATTAAATTGTGGTGGCGCTAAAAATAATTTTTAGATAAATTTTGAGCGCACCTTTGGGGCGAATGGCTGTACAACTCAATCTTCGTGCGAGCGTGCGTTTTATGCAGTGGGTTAGCTACAATCAGCAAGAGCAAATTACGAAGACAGCATATTTTACAGCGAACTCTATAATATATTGACAATGGCAACTTCTGTCAATATTTTTGCAATTTAGCTTTTCAGAGTTAGCTTGTCGCCAGTACTTATTTCGCCTAAACCTAGTTGCCGTTGCAACAAATAAAAATATTCATAGCTGATTACTAATGATAACTATTATTTATGTTGTATATAGCTATGCTGTGATTATCTTGCCTAGTTGTCGCGATCATTATCAAGAGCCGCAATACCAGAAATTGGGCGATAGGTATAACTAGCAATAGCTGGAGCGGGGCTAGAAGATTGAGGACGAGATATTTTCATAATATCCTCTTTAATTGCTTCGAGATCGACATAGCGATCGGCAACATTAATCAAATGATCGCTAGTCATTGATCGCAGGCTGACTACTTCAACTCGCACGCCTCTGTAGCTTGCGGCATCAACCGCATAGGCTAGATCACCATCACCACTAACGAGTACAGCTGTGTCATAGGAACCGATGAGCGCCATCATATCCACAGCTATTTCCACATCGAGGTTTGCTTTTTTAGAGCCATCGGGGAGTTGAACCAGTTCTTTAGAAATTACCCGATAGCCATTGCGACGCATCCACAGCAAGAAGCCTTGTTGTTTTTCATTGGTGCGATCAACCCCTGTGTAGAAAAATGCTCTGAGTAAACGTGAACCATCAGTAAGACACAAAAGCAACTTTGTATAGTCAATTTCGATCCCAAGTTGGAGTGCTGCGTAGAAAAGGTTAGAGCCATCTATAAAGATGGCAACGCGCCCTCGGTTTTCCAAAATTTGGTCTGGTTTGAAGCCAGAATCTTGCTCGAAAGGTAACATATTTTTGCCTATAGAACGTTTGTTATCTAGTGCTGTGGGATGAAGCTTTGGTATTAGCATGGATACTTAAAACCGTCCTAAGTGTTTACTTAATTCAGAAGAACCTCTTAAAACTTTTTAATAAACTAACGCATAGCCTATTTGAGACTAGCGGTGGACGTTCAAAGTAACTTTTAACAAGACAATTAGCCTTATCCCAAGACCGTAAAAATAAATTTTGAATAAATTTTAAATAAATTTTAAAAAAAATTAAAGCGAACTAAAAAATATAATATGTTTTTTAATAGTAAAACTATATTAATAAATAACTTATTTTTATAGCTTACTCTTAATTATACACTATAAGTAAATATACTCATAGGAGTACATTTTGGGGAAATTAATATTGAAGACAAGTGATAAAAAAGTCTACTCTCAAGCATTGAAACCTGTCTAAGCTTTAGTGTTTTCAACACGTTGAAAGATAGGATTAGGTGCCTCGAGAGGCTGGGCTGATTTTAGTATTCCCCAATTTGTATGACTCCAATCAGGTGGATTGGAGTCATCAAAACTTAATCCTAATTGTTGGTAAGCCGCAATACTAAGATTGGATGTAATCGGGGAAAGTAGATAAACCGCAATCCTTACAGACTCCAACAGAGTATACAAAGTTTCGTTAACTTCTTTTTGTTTTCCTGCTTTAAATTGTTTCCACGGTGTGGTCTCATCAATTAATTTGTTACAGTTCCAGATCAATTCTAAGATTTTTTCACAAGCTGCTCGAAAATTAAGATTTTGATAATCAATTGCTACGCGATCGCCTAAATTTGATGCTTGTTCGATCACTGGTTTAATTAAATTTGCGACCTCACTGGGATCGCTGGGATCATGTACGGGTATAGTTCCTTGACAATATTTATTTGCCATTCCTAGACTGCGATTGAGTAAATTGCCGAGGCTATTCGCGAGATCGGCATTGACAATTGAGATGAATCTCTCTTCACTAAAGTCACCATCTTTACCAAATTCAATTTCTTTTAGGAAATAGTAGCGAATGGCATCTGCACCAAAGCGATCAACCAGATCGTAGGGATCAATCGTATTGCCTAAGGTCTTACCCATTTTGAGACCATCTTTTGTTAGCAAACCATGACCAAATACACGCTTTGGTAAAGGTAGTCCTGCCGACATCAACATCGCTGGCCAATAAATCGCATGAAATCTTAAGATATCCTTGCCAATGATATGCAAATTGAAGGGATACCACTTCTTGAGAGCATTTTCTAGAGTCGGCTCATCGTCGGGATCAAGTAGAGCCGTCACATAGCCAAGCAAAGCATCGAACCAGACATAGATAGTATGGGTGGGATCGGTAGGGATCGGAAAGCCCCAGTCAAGATTCACGCGAGAGATAGAAAAATCTTGCAAGCCTTGCTTCATAAAGCCAAGAACTTCGTTGCGGCGGCTGTCAGGCTGAATAAAGTCAGGGTTAGCTTCGTGAAATTGATCGAGTGCGTCTTGATATTTAGATAGACGGAAGAAATAGTTCGGTTCGTCGCGCCATTCACATACAACATTGGTATGGATCGGGCAATGATGGCTGGTGGGCAGTTCTCTCTCCTCTTTAAATTCTTCGCAAGCGACGCAATACCAACCCTTTTGCTGATTTAAGTAAATGTCGCCCGAATCGTAGACCCGTTGAAAAAATTCATTAACGATCGCTTGATGTTTTGTTGCTGTGGTGCGGGTAAAGCGATCAAAGCGAATATTAAACTTTTCCCAGAGTGTATAAAATTCCGCAACAGTGCGATCGCAATGTTCTTGGGGCGATAGATTATTTTTTTCGGCAGTGCGCTGAATTTTTTGTCCATGCTCGTCTGTGCCTGTCACAAACATCACAGGATGACCTTTGAGCCGATAGAACCGTGCAAAAGCGTCGGCAGCGATCGTCGGATAGGCACTGCCAATATGTGGGCGATCGTTGACGTAAAAAAGTGGTGTAGTTAAAGCAATCGGTTCTAAAGACATAGGGTACTCAATTCACGGCTATTACCATTTTGCAAAAAAATGGTGGCAAATGTAACATTTTTCACCAAAAGTAATGAAAAACCTACAAACTCATCAAAATTGGATGGATCGGGCAATCTCCTTGGCGCAACAGGCAGGAGAGGCGGGAGAAATTCCTGTAGGGGCGATTATTGTCGATAATCAAGGGAGTGTGATCGCCACAGGGGTAAATCGCAAAGAGCGAGATCAAGATCCTACAGCTCATGCTGAGATTGTAGCGATTCGTGAGGCTTCGCGCATATTAAGAGATTGGCATCTCACGGGTTGCACCCTCTATGTCACTTTGGAACCATGTCCCATGTGTGCAGGGGCAATTTTGCAAGCGCGGATTAGTACTTTAGTTTACGGTGCTGACGATTCCAAAACAGGCTCAATTCGCACAGTTGCCAATTTACCCGATAGTCCTGTGTCTTTTCATAAGTTGGAAGCGATCGCAGGAATTCGCGAGAGAGAATGCCAAGAATTATTGCAAGCTTGGTTTAAAAAACTCAGAATTTGATCGGCAATTTGTAACGCCAATATTTAAGAATGTGCAGCAATTTGTTGGGAAAACCACATCGCGGCTTCAGTATTAGTTTTTGTAGCTAACAGTTCCACGGTTTGCTCTAACAAGGCGATCGCTAAATTTGGTAAAACGTGAGAAACTTCGCATTGTTGATAAACGCCAGTCTCATCTAATTGAAAAGCAAATAGGCGATAAGCCCGAACATCAATCACCCAATATTCAGCAATCCCTAAGTCTGCGTACAGCCTCTTTTTTTCATCTAAATCGATTGCCAAAGTCGTATCAGAGATTTCGCCGACTAAATCAGGCGATCGCCAATTGTCCAGATCAATAAACCGCGATTGACCTGTTTTCCAAGTGGGGGAATCTTCACCAAGATAGACAACAATATCGGGAGCAATAGCTCTACGTCCCTTTTTTTCTAACTGACAGCCGCCAAAAGTACTTAATTTGACATTTGGAAATTTTGCCGCCCAAAAAGCAAAAAGCATAGGAATCAACGCGCTAAATTGAGCATGATTTATTCCTTCTGCTCCTCTTTCTACCCACAAGCGTTGATTATCGAAAAACAATTTACAGCGATCGCTATTTTCCTCATCTCGCAGAGCTTCATAGTCTTGCCAAGTCGCTTGCTGCCATTGCTGAGTAGGTTTTAGTGCCACAATCATTTTTTAAGCCTCGCGACATACTCAATGTTTTAATTAAAAACCATGTCTAAGCCCTGAACTGCCAGATTAGCTGACAGTTCAGGGCTTGGCGTTATTTGGCACATAGGGTATTTATCGAATCTACCAAATCGCTCTCCTTACCTGCCGCAGTTTCTAAATCCTGCTTAGCTTTAGTTTGAGCATTAGTATCCTTCGCCTCTACCGCCTTTGCCTGAGCCTTTAGCGCCAATGACACATCACTGTACATACTCAAGAGTTTAGTTTGCAATTCCTTAAGCTGTGAATCCTTAACGGCGATCGCTTGCGTTTCAGTACGAATTTGATCAATTTTGTCCGCAAGCTGCGTAAAGCCCGCCGCATCCTTGGGAGCTACGAAATCTTTGGTTTTATTAGCAACCGTAACAAATTTGTTACATTGAGTAACTCGATTTTCCCCACAACCATATAGGAGTAGTCCCATACTCAAAGCAGTCATACCAAGAACATTGTAACGATTGCGCCGACTCGGTGAAGTATGGAATGAAGACTTTTGAAGTTGCATTATGGTGATTGCCGATAGTCCAAATTTATTCTGCTGGGGTCTAAAAATTCTAAAATGTTTTAGTTAAGCTAACTCAAGAGATTTGAACTATGTCCGATAATCGCCGCAGTCGTGCAATTACCGAAGGCGTTCAGCGATCGCCTAACCGCGCTATGTTACGCGCCGTTGGTTTCCAAGACTCAGATTTTACTAAACCTATTGTCGGTGTTGCAAGCGCCCATAGCACAATTACCCCTTGCAACATGGGCATTGCACCCTTAGCTATTCGCGCCGAGGCAGGAATTCGGGCTGCGAATGGGATGCCCCAAGTTTTCGGCACAATCACCATCAGCGATGGGATCTCCATGGGAACTGAGGGGATGAAGTATTCCCTAGTTTCTCGTGATGTCATTGCCGACTCCATCGAAACAGCTTGCACAGGTCAGAGCATGGATGGTGTTTTAGCGATCGGAGGCTGTGACAAGAATATGCCAGGGGCAATGATTGCTATGGCTAGAATGAACATTCCTGCATTATTTGTCTACGGTGGCACGATCGAACCCGGACATTTAGATGGTGAAGACTTAACGGTAGTTAGCTCCTTTGAAGCGGTCGGACAATATAGTGCGGGCAGAATTGACGAAGTAAGACTGAATGCGGTTGAGCGCAATGCTTGTCCGGGGGCTGGATCTTGTGGGGGAATGTACACCGCAAACACCATGTCTTCGGCTTTTGAAGCAATGGGTATGAGCTTGATGTATTCCTCTACCATGTCCGCCGTTGCTCCTGAAAAGGCAGCCAATACAGAACTCGCGGGTACGGTTCTAGTAAATGCAATTCGCAATAATCTATTACCTCGCGACATCATCACTCGTAAATCGATTGAGAATGCTATTTCTGTAGTTATGGCGGTGGGTGGTTCCACTAATGCGGTCTTGCACTTTTTAGCGATCGCCCATTCCGCAGGGGTGGAATGGAATCTTGATGATTTTGAGCGCATTCGTGAGCGTGTCCCTGTTCTCTGCGACCTCAAGCCTTCAGGCAAGTATGTTGCCACCGACCTCCACAAAGCAGGTGGTATTCCTCAAGTGATGAAGATGCTCCTAGTTCAAGGATTATTACATGGCGACTGCATCACGGTTACTGGTCAAACCGTTGAGGAACTTCTCAAAGATATTCCTGCTGAACCTCGCGCCGATCAAGATGTGATTCGTCCTTGGGATCGTCCCATGTACAAGCAAGGACATCTCGCAATTCTTAAAGGCAATCTTGCTGAAGAAGGTGCTGTCGCTAAAATCTCTGGTGTCAAAAATCCAATCATCACTGGACCTGCTCGCGTTTTTGAATCGGAAGAAGATTCTCTCGCGGCGATTCTCGATAATAAGATCAATCCCGGAGACGTATTAATTATTCGCTATGAAGGACCTAAGGGTGGACCTGGTATGCGGGAAATGTTAGCGCCTACCAGTGCAATTATCGGTGCTGGTCTAGGTGATTCCGTTGGCTTAATCACCGATGGACGTTTTTCTGGTGGTACATACGGCATGGTCGTCGGTCACGTTGCGCCTGAAGCCTATGTTGGTGGCACGATCGCTTTAGTCCAAGAAGGCGACTCGATCACGATTGATGCCCATCAGCGTTTGATTCAACTCAATGTCAGTGAGGAGGAACTAGCCACACGCCGTGCTAATTGGAAAGCTCCCGCTCCTCGCTACACCAAAGGTGTTTTGGCGAAATACGCTACCCTTGTTGCGACCAGCAGCAAAGGTGCTGTAACTGATTTAGATCTGTTCTAGTTAACTGCAAGTAAAGAGAGGTTTGTATGCAAGTCTCTCTTTACTTTTTTTGAATAAAATTAAAGTAGCGATCGCTTTAGGTGGATCAGGTTTTAGCTAAATTACTATTTGTTTGAGGTGCAGTAAAAGCGATCACTAAAAATTAGATTATGCCTTGATAATATTCTTCTGGTGACTTTTAGTTAGTCTCTGCAAAGAATGTTCAAGTGCTAATTCTACAAAAGAATTTAGAGAATGAGAACGCTCAGTAAATCCCATTAGCTCAAGATAAATATCTGTGGGCATAGCTAGACCTTTCCAATAAGCGCTACGACCTTTTTGCTGTAGTTTTATAGGTTTAGTAAATTTGCCCGTTTGAATTTCTTCATCAGTAACAACCAACCAACTTTTTCTCTGGTTTTCTATGTAAGCAACATATTGAACAATGCTATCAACTATCCAAAGTCTCATCATGGCAGTTCTTTTATAACTATCTCTTGTATTCCATTGTCCATTAACAGTTACAAATGGCAACCATAGATAAACAGCAAGGCTTTCTCTCTTATTTTCCCAACCTATCTCAGCGATGGGATTTTGTTTGTTTCTTTCAAACCGAACCCACTTACTATCTGGTTTCTCGTAAATTCTATAGTTGAAAGATTGAGCAAATTCATAAATCTGAGCACGAATTTCAATAGCCCATATTTTTTCCCGTTCTGAGCAATTCTCTAAAAGATTTACAAAAGCTTTGGGAGGATCAGGCAAATTAAGGTTAGGTTCGAGTTCAGCAGCTATTGGTATGTTTATTTTGGCTATTTCTGTCTTTGTAAGCCATTCATACAATGTAAATATAAATCCTTGATCGCTGTTTTTTACTGCATAGGATAAGAGAGTAAATTTAAGTTTGTGGTGTTTTAATGTTGTTACAGTACGATTCCTATAAGTTGGACAAACAGTGTATAGATCAATAGGTTTAGTATAATCAATTTGTTCATTAAAGGGCTTTTCTTCGATAAGGGCATCGAAATATGCAGTAATTTGTTCAATAATATGGGAATCTTCAACATTTTTTAACTCTATAATGACGAGTTGATTCTCATTCCCTTTTGCTAATATGTCGCAAATTCCTTCTCTGCAAGTGTGCTGACTTTTTAGTGGCTTCAGTCCAATTTTGGGAAGAACTGTATACCAGAAGAACCATTCTAGATGTCGTTCAGTCTCAAACTCAGCGCTCTCTCCATAAATACGAAATCTAGGCAATATTGCACTACACTGATTTGCCATTTCATAGTTACTAGATCTGCTGGTCAAAATTTTATCAGTTTGGTTGAATTTAGAAATTAATGATCGCCCATTACTTTCATAGAGATTAAAGAGGCGATGGCTTTACTAAGTATTACAAATGCAAAACCCGCCTTACTCCATCAATAATCGGTAAATACTCATCAACACTTAGACTACCCAAATAGCCAATCACCCTCTGGATATCTACTGCCCTTATTTGGTCGCACAAGGCAACTGACTTTTGAGGTAATCCCGCAGTTCCAGATTGAATAATTGGATATATTGCAGAATTTTTCTTTGCCCAGCCACCAAACTGAGTAGTTAAGGGAACCACAACCACAACTGGATAACGCACATCCCCCAAAGGCACACCCACAATTACAGCAGGTCTTCTTCCTTCCTGTTCATGTCCTCTAGGATTGTGAGACGGCAGGTTAACAAAAATAACATCCCCACAGTTGAGAGGCTGATTATTCAAAATCTCTATCCTGCCTTTACCACTAAACCAATACCAGAAACATATTCCACAGGCTTCATACTTGGTATTCCCCCTTCTCCCCAGTCATACTCAGGCAAATCACTAACCAAATCTGCTTCTAACCAAGATTGAGACTCTTGATCATTGGTAGCAAAATTTTCTATTTTTGATAATTCAGTCGCCAGAAACTGAATAGCCCTAAGCTTATCGGAAGGGTTTAATTTTTGGAGATTCGGCAATAACTCACTGAAGGTCATAACCATAAATTTAGAATAACTACTCTCTTTATTTTACTTGCGATCACCCTTTACTTGCTTAGAGGTTAAAGGGGCGATCAATCGTAGTAAATAGTAAAGGTATGTTGGAGTAAAAGTGTAAGAGGTTAAAAGTATGACTAGCTTACTATTACAAGCATTTGAAAAAGCGCAATCCCTACCCGAATATTTGCAAGATGAACTTGCTGCCCAATTTCTCAAAGATCTAGCAAGCGAAATGCGTTGGTTTCAAACTGCATCTTAAACCTCAGCTAAGTAAGCTAGATTAACTTGCCACATAGACAGCATATATAGCAATCCTAAATGGTTTGTGGAAGCGCACCCCGAAGGGGTGCGCTTCCACAAATCCCAAAAATCTACGAATGATTTAGGACTGCTATATAAAGTATCTATCCAAGCCAAGCCACTTGCTTTACAAAACTTATCGTTAGTTTTGAGTTGAAATACCTGTAAATGCAGCATTTTCTGGTGAGATAGAGTTAGATATTTAAGTTGGAAAACCCTATACTGGGTAGATATTATTTCGACTTTTTACATACCCTTTAAAGATCAAAAGGCAGACACATGAGCGTAACAGCGTCAAGTGGTGCAGTAAATGCCCGCCCTCGTCTATACCAGACCGCTATAACTTCCACAATTTCCCAGATAGAGCAACAGGATCGCTTTGCGACTCGTAGCGAATTATCCGATTTATCTACTTATTTTCAATCTGGACTAAAGCGCATCGAAATTGCCGCAATTTTGACCAAAAATTCGGACAATATTGTATCCAAAGCAGCTAGCCGTATTTTTACGGGTGGCTCAGCCATGGCATTTTTGGAAAAGCCCAAGGATGATGAAGAGCTAGAGCTCGATCGCGCAGGTCGCGTGGTTGATGTCAAGCGTGGCATGGAACTCGGTACAACTATATATACTGAGGCAAGTGAAGGTGGTTTCTTAGGAACAATCAAGAACTTCTTCAGCAATACTGGCATTACAGGCGTTGTTGACCCAGTACCCGCGAGCTTCCGCCCCATCAACATTTCCCGTTATGGCGCAGACCGCATGAAGAAGTCCTTACGTGACTTGTCATGGTTCTTGCGCTATGCCACCTATGCGATCGTTGCTGGCGATCCTAATATCCTTGCTCAGAACGTGCGTGGCTTGCGTGAAATTATCGAAGCAGCCTGCTCGACTGACGCAACCATCGTGGCTTTACAAACCATGAAGCAAGCTGCGGCTAGCTATTTCCTTAATGATGCTGAAGCGATCGAAATCGTTAAGCAATATATGGATGTAGCGATCGCTGAATTCAAAGCACCGACCCCATCGCCTAAAGTACGTCAGCGTAATTCCCCTGACCTTCAAGGTTTAGCTCTACCTCAGATTTACTACAACACTGCCGAGCGTCGTCAAAAGTTTGTGATGAAGCCCGGTTTGTCTGCTAGCGAAAAGAATGAAGTAGTTAGAGCCGCCTACCGTCAAGTTTTTGAGCGTGATATCAAACGTGCTTACAGCCAAAGCATTTCTGATCTTGACTCTAAGGTCAAAAATGGCGAAATTTCCACCAAAGAATTTATTCGTCGCTTAGGTAAGTCTCCTCTATACCGCGATCAGTTCTTCCTCCCCTTCATCAACTCCCGTGCAGTTGAACTAGCCTTCAAGCATTTCTTAGGTAGATCTCCTGAAAGCCGCGAAGAAGTTGCTAAATATTTTGCGATCGTCTCCAAGGGTGGTCTGAATGCTCTAGTTGATGCTTTGATCGATTCTCGCGAATACAGCGACTACTTCGGCGAAGAAACCGTACCTTATCAACGTGGTTACGGGCAAGAAGCACAGACTGCTCGCAACTGGGGTGCACAGTTTGATCTGTTCAACTACTCTGCACCTTTCCGCAAGGTTCCTCAGTTCATCACCTTGTTTGCTTCTTACCAAAGCCCATTACCTGACCAACATGTTTATGGTTCTGGTAACGATCCTTTGGAAATCCAATTTGGCGCGATTTTCCCAAAAGAAAACCGCAACCCCAGCGCCAGCCCTGCCCCATTTGGTAAGGATACTCGTCGGATCTTGATCCGCAACGGTAGTGGTATTACCAACCAACTCAGCAATCCTAGTGCTACTGGTGCAATCGATCCTCTTGGACCCAAGGTATTCAAGCTGGACAACACCCTCCGCGATAATGTCAAGATTGGTAAGGGCGGTAGAACCTCACCCGTAAAAGGATTGAGCATCACTAGCTCAGAGACCTCTACACAAGCCGTAATTCGTGCTCTGTACCTACAAATTGTTGGCTATATCCCTTACTCTGGTCAGCGTCTCTCTGTCGCTGAAATCAAGCTGGAAAATGGTGACATCTCCGTACGCGAGTTTGTCCGTATGCTTGCCAAGTCTCCTACTTTCCGCGATCGCTACTGGAACAAGCTCTATGTCTGTAAGGCGATCGAGTATACTCATCGTCGCCTCTTGGGTCGTCCTACCTACGGTCGTGACGAAATGAATGCTTACTTTGACCTTGCTGCAAAGAAAGGATTCTACGCTGTAGTTGATGCGATCCTCGACACCAAGGAATATGAACAAGCCTTCGGTGAAGACACCGTTCCTTACGAGCGCTATCTCACCCCCGCAGGTGTATCTCTCCGCAATAACCGCGTTGGTACATTGACAGAAGCTAAGGGTTCCAAAGTTGATGCTCCAGCCACACCTAAGTTCATCGAACTTGGTCAAGTCACTGAAGTCCGCTCTGAAGTATCGATCGCCGATCGCATTAACCAAGGTGTCAGCAAGCAACGCGAACAACGCAAGATCTTCAAGCTCACCACCACTAGCCCTGTGGAAGCCAATGCCTTGGTACGTGCTGCTTACAGACAAGTATTCGAGCGTGATATGGATGCCTATGTTGGTAACGATCAGTTCAGCAAGGACACCTCTAAGCTCCTCAACAAGGAAATCACCGTCAAGGAATTCATCCTTGCCCTTGGTACATCTGACTTGTACATCAAGGAATTCTACGCCCCATTCCCCAACACCAAGGTAATCGAATTGGGAACCAAGCATTTCCTCGGACGTGCTCCCCTCGATCAAGCTGAAATCCGTAAATACAACCAGATTTTGGCAACCAGTGGTATTAAGGCAATGGTTACCGACATGGTAAACAGTGCTGAGTTCCTCGAAGCTTTTGGCGAAGATGTTGTACCTTACAACCGCTATGAAACCTTCCCTGCGGCAAACTACCCCAACACCCAAGAACTATATAACCGCTTGACCAAGCAAAACAAATCAATTGTTGTGCCTAGTTTTGCACCAGTTAAATCAAAAGTTCCTACTAATGTTTAAACCTTAATCAAAAAAAGGGGGGGCGCTATGCGCCCCCCTTTTTTTGATCTCAATCAAAAAAATTTTGCTGGAATAGGGAATAAATTAGGTACGGTTTTTCGGTATCATAGGCATCAGATTAAAGTTAAATGTTAAATTTATATAAAGGGCGATAAGCAGTGACTATCAGGGTAGCGATTAACGGATTTGGACGCATCGGACGTAACTTTCTCAGATGCTGGGCAGGTCGCAAAGAAACAAACATAGAAGTAGTGGGACTTAATGATACTTCTGATCCTAGAACTAACGCTCACTTGCTGAAGTATGACTCCATGCTAGGCAAATTTGATGCAGATGTTAGTGCTGATGACACAACTATCACTGTCAATGGCAAAACTATCAAAACTGTTTCTGATCGCAATCCTGACAACTTGCCTTGGAAAGATTGGGGTATCGATCTAATTATTGAATCTACAGGCGTATTCATTGATAAGGCTGGCGCTAGCCGACATATTAACGCAGGCGCGAAGAAAGTCCTCATCACAGCTCCTGGGAAAAATGAAGATGGAACATTTGTAGTTGGTGTAAACGAAGATCAATACAACCACGACATCCATAACATCATCAGTAATGCTAGCTGTACAACTAACTGCTTAGCACCTGTCGCTAAAGTGCTTCTCGAAAACTTTGGCATTGTTAAAGGGGTAATGACCACTACCCACAGCTACACTGGCGACCAACGCTTACTTGATGCTAGCCACCGTGATTTGCGTCGTGCTAGAGCTGCGGCTTTGAGCATCGTTCCTACCTCCACTGGTGCAGCTAAGGCAGTTGCTCTTGTACTACCTCAATTGGCTGGCAAGTTAAATGGTATTGCTTTGCGTGTACCAACTCCTAACGTTTCCGTAGTTGACTTTGTGGTTGAAGTTGAAAAGCACACGATCGCTCAAGAAGTAAACGAAGCATTCCGTGCTGCTGCTGAAGGCTCCATGAAGGGCATTTTGGAATACAACGAATTGCCTCTTGTATCCATCGACTATCGCGGTACTGATGCATCCTCTATTGTTGACTCTTCTTTGACCATGGTAATGGGTGGCAACATGGTTAAGGTTGTTGCATGGTATGACAATGAATGGGGCTACAGCCAACGTGTTGTTGACTTAGCTGAAGTTGTCGCTAAGAATTGGAAGTAAGCATATAAGCAAGATAGAGTTTCCATGCAAAACTCTATGTACTACTAGAGCAGCGATCGCTGTAAACAAGTAAAAAATCAAATAAAAAAGAGAGGGTGATATACCGAATCACCCTCTCTTTTTTATTGCAAATACAGCTATTTCGCTGATGTATAAGCATAGAAAGATCCAGTTAGATCAGACAGAATCTTGGTAAAACACTCATAAAAAATAGCAATTTGCAAATAAGTGCATACTTCTTTGCAGTCCAAAATCAATTCCAAGTAGGAATCTTAATTACATGTAGGGTTCATTATTAGTAAAACTTAACGCATCAATTAGACTGCCATGATGAGTTGATCGCTCGCTAACTAACTCTACGTTTAATTCCAATAACCTACCTAGTAAGAGTTTCGAGTTTTAAGTTTGTTATAGGCAAAATCAAAACTGCTTGACTAATGCTGATTTGTGAGGAAAAGTGAACTATTTTAACAATCATATTCAGTTGCTATTGTGGTAAGTAAACACTTCGATTTTTCATAAGAGCCATCACAAGACACTTTTTTCAATAGGCAATCAAAATGAAACTCCCCGCCCCATTAGTTAATTTTGGTGCTTTCTGTAAACGCAATCATCAGCAACTAGTTGCTGGCTTGATTACTTTCTCTGTGTCTCTAGGAGTTTTAGTATTACGAGACAACGGCACTTTTAAGCAGATTGAACTTTGGAGTTATGACAGCTTAATGCGATCGCAACTCAACGAACCAAGCGATCAACGTATTGTCATAGTGGAAATTGCTGAAGCCGATATTCAAAGATTTCGATGGCCATTTTCTGATCGACTTTTTGCCAAACTCATTAATCAAATCGCATCAGCAAAACCTGCAGTAATCGGTATTGATAAATATCTTGATCTTCCTGTAATGGATGGGCGGAGTGAGCTAATTGAGGCAACTAAAAATGCAGGTAATGTCGTTAATGCAAAATTTGACGAAGTAGAAGGTAAAGGTCGTATTGAACCTGCCAAAGATCTCGAACAAGTTAGCCGTTATGGGTATATCAATTTCTCATCGGATACAGGAGCAATTGTACGGCGATCTGCTATTGTTGGCGACTCAGGTTCCTTTGCCTTTGAAATTACCCAGCTATATTTACAAAAATTGCATAATAAACAACTTGTTTTTAATCCAGATGCGATTAAATTTACAGCAGGGAAACAAATCATTCCGCGAATGACAGCCAATTATGGTGCATATCGCAAGGAAGATGATAAAGGATATCAAGTAATGATCCGCTATCGCGGTAAGTCACGGTCGTTTCAACATATCAGGGCAAGTGATGTCATTGATGGAAAATTTGCTCCAGAACAATTTCGCGATCGCGCCGTACTGATTGGCGTAACGGCAGAAAGCCTTAAAGATAGCTTTGCTACGCCTGTTACCGCAGACGAAGAGGTGATGTATGGAGTGGAGATCCATGCCAATATCGTCAGCCAGTTAATTAGTGCCACTTTAGACGATCGCAAATTTATACAGGTTTGGTCAAACGATCTCGAAAAACTCTGGATTGTAGTCTGGGCAATTATTGGTGGTGGACTTGCAACCTTTATTCCCAATGCTTTCAAAAATGTTGGGCTTTTGGCTACTCTCGCGATCGGCTTAACCGTTGGTAGTTATATTGCCTTTGCTCAAGCATTATGGCTTCCCATATTTCCTGCATTATTAGGCTTGATTTCGACCAATGTGCTAGTCATGTCATATCAACTTGCCATTCAACAATCAGAGCGCAAAGTCTTGATGGGACTATTCTCGCGTCACGTCTCCAAAGAACTAGTGGATATCATTTGGAGCAATCGCGAGAAATTTATGGAAGAAGGACGCATCACAGGACAGGAGGTCTATGTGACTGTCTTGTTTACCGATATGCGGAATTTTAGTACTGCCGCCGAAGCTCAAGCCCCAGGGGAAACCTTGAATTGGCTCAATAACTATTTGGGTACGATCGCGAATGAAGTTTTAGCCCACGGCGGCATGGTCGATAAATATATCGGTGATGCAGTAATGGCGGTTTTTGGTGTCCCAATTCCCCATGCAAATGAAGTTGAGCGTACCCGTGATGCTCAATCGGCTGTCGATGCGGCTTTAGCGATCGCTCGTAAACTTGCCGAGATGAATGATGTCTGGGTAGCTCAAGGATTACCACCAGTTACTACAGGAATTGGGATTAACTCTGGTACTGTGATTGCTGGTAGTTTGGGTAGTGCTGAACGCTTGGAGTATTCAGTTTTAGGGGATGCAGTGAATATCGCTGCCCGTCTAGAAAGTTTTAATAAAGAAGTAGACGGGGGGCCTCACCATATTTTAATTAGTGAAGAGACCCATCAGAGGCTAAATAATAATTTCAAGACTGAGTTTGTGGGTAAATATGCCCTCAAAGGTAAAAAGCAAGAAACAGGAATTTATCGAGTATTAGATATTCAGAAAAAAGCTAATCCCGTCGTTTCATCAGTTTCCTCAGAAACCACATAAAAAAGCGACGCAATGCGTCGCTTTTTTATGATTTTGTTACAGCCAGAAATGAATTTATTTAACGCGAGTTCGGGATAATTTGAAACGGGATTTGAGAGCTGGACTTTAGACTAAAAAGAAGAAAAGAAAGGCAGGAAGTGCTAGGCACAAACT
>VFQS010000508.1_pt1 | contig 42438 bp, 42 predicted proteins | sample 3512361 | NCBI WGS metagenome assembly VFQS01 (sample SAMN10412375, study PRJNA504923) | tailings metagenome | isolation source: Relicate 1 Philex TSF3 active mining | place: Philippines
GGCGCAATGAGACCTGCTGGCCGTTTTCCCCCGCTGCTTCCCGACCTAGGACGTTATCCCCCTAAGAAATCAGGGAACGCCGCTACTTGCGGCACCACAAGGGGGCAGACATGCACAGTGCACGGCTCAAGCAGCATACCGGTAACATTCTCTTCGCGCTCGCGGTGACCACCGCGCTGCCGCTGGCCCCGGCCCATGCCTATCTCGACGCGGGCAGCATCAGCATGGCCTTGCAGGTCACCGTTGGCGCGATTGCCAGCGGCCTGATGATCGGCAAGCTCTATCTCCACCGCATCATGTCGTTCCTGGGCCTGCGCAAGGCCACTTCCGACGAAGCGAAGAAGGACTGATGATGTTCGATCCCGGATCGTTCCGCGACCCGTCGGGCCGCGTGCTGATGCGCGACAGCCGGGTGCTGCGCGCGGTGTTCGAACACGGCCGCGCCGCGTTCGAAGCGGCGGACAGCACCGGCGTCCTGCGCCGTGCCATCGACAAGGGACTGCTGCTGGACATGCAGCCGGTCGATCCGGCGGTCGTGGCGGGGATCGTGCCCACGCCGGTCCACGTGATCGAGCATCCGCGGCTGGACTTCGTATCCTATCCCTATGAGTGGACGTTCTCGGCGCTCAAGGCCGCCGCGCTCCACCATCTGGACTTCCAGCTGGACCTGCTGGAACAGGGCTTCACCCTGTCCGACGCGACGGCCTACAACGTTCAGTTCAATGGCCCCCGCCCGGTGTTCATCGATCACCTTTCGGTCATTCCCTACGAGGAAGGCAGCCTGTGGACCGGCCAGCGCCAGTTCGGGATGCAGTTCCTCAATCCGCTGGTGCTGTGGGCCAAGCGCGGGATTGCGCCGAACGCCTGGTTCCGCGGTTCGCTGGAAGGGATCGCGCCCGAAGACCTGGAGCCGCTGCTGCGCACGCGCGACAAGCTGTCGTTCACCGTCATGGCCCACATCGTCGCGCAGGCCCGCCTGCAGCGCGCGGTAGTCAAGGCCGGGTTCGAGAACAAGCCCAAGGCCGCCGCGAAGCTCTCCAGGACCGCGTTCAAGGCGATCCTGGTCGGCCTGAAGGATTATATCGCCGGCCTCAACCTGCCCGAAACCAAATCGGTCTGGTCCGATTACGCCGTTCACAACAGCTATGACGATACCCGCCGCAGTGCGAAGCACGAATTCGTGGCCAAGCTGGTGCGCGAGGAAGCGCCCGGCCTGTTCTTCGATGTCGGCTGCAACAGCGGTGATTTTTCCGCCACCGCGCTCGATGCCGGGGCCGGGTCCGTCGTCGGGTTCGATTTCGATTTCGGCGCGCTGGAACGGGCCTTTGCCCGCTTCACGAAGTCCGGCCAGAAGATGCTGCCGCTGTGGCTCGATGCCGCCAACCCCAGCCCCGCGCAAGGGTGGGCGAGCGCCGAGCGCAAGAGCTTTGGCGAGCGCGCCAAGGGCGATAGCATGGTCGCGCTGGCGCTGATCCACCACATCGCGATTTCGCGCAACGTGCCGCTGGATCAGGCGGTCGACTGGCTGATGGCAATGGCCCCCACCGGCATCATCGAGTTCCTCAACAAAGACGACGTGATGGTTCGCGAACTCCTGTCCAACCGTCCGGACATTTTCCCCGATTACACCGAGGAAGCCTTCGTCGCGCACGTTTCCGCGCGCGGGCGGATCGTCGAGCAGACCCGGCTGGGTGACAGCACCCGGCTGCTCGTCCGCTACGACAGCCGGACCTGAACCGGACCGGCATGACCCAGACGGATCAGAACCTGCTCCACAAGATGCCGGCCGCGGGGCTTTCCATGGCCGGCATTTTCGTGCTGACGCTGTGGCAGCCCAACACGCTGCGCCTGCCCTGGCAGGAAGCCCTGCCGACCATTGCGGTCACGCTGGGGCTGGCCGCGCTGTTCATCGCGCTGCTGCGTCCGCTGGCTGGATCGTGGCGGCGCGCATCGCTGATCGGGGCGATCTGGACTGCGTGGTGTGCCTATGGCCCGGTGGCCGTGAGCATGGTGTTCAATGCGCCCGGCTGGCGCTGGGCCGCGCTGGCCGTATTGGCGCTGTTCGCCTGGGACGTTTCGCGCAAAGTGCCGTGCGGCGAAGCCGATCTGGCCAAGGTCACGCGCCTCACCAACATCACCCTGTTACCCTATGCCCTGATGCTGGTGGCAATCGCGCTGTACAACGTCGTCCGGTTTGAGAGCACCCGCCCCGAACCGGCCACCGTGTTCAAGCTGCCCCAGGCCCGCGCCGACGCGAACAGCCCGGACGTGTGGCACATCATCATGGACCGCTATGGCGACGCGGAAACGCTCCGCAACGTCTATGGTCATGACAACCTCCCGTTTCTGGATGCCCTGCGCGCCCGCGGCTTCACCGTTTCGGACACCGCGTTCTCGAACTATCAGCGCACCGGCCATTCGGTAACCTCGACGCTGAATGCCTCCTATCTCGATCCGCTCGGCCAGGCCGGCGCCAATCCTGCCGACTGGGTGCCGCTCTACCGGGCGCTGGCAGACAATGCCGCGCTGCGCTTTTTCAACGCAGCGGGATACCGCACGATCTATTCGGGTTCGTGGTGGAACCCCACGCGCCGCAGCGACAGTGCGGATACCAACATCAATTACCGCGCCCTGCCAGAGTTGGCGCAGCTGATGCTGGATCAGACCGCCATCGGCCGCGCCATGGCCGCCCTGCGGCTGCCCTATGGCGATACCCGGCGGGAACAGTGCGAGCGCACGCGCCGGGAATTCGCGCAGTTGCGCGCAGTCGCGCAATCGGGCGACCGCAAATACGTCTTCGCGCACTTCCTGGTGCCGCATCCGCCTTATGTCCTCAACGCCGACGGCACCTGCCGCGACCTCGCCGTTGCCAAGGCCGCGACCCGCGCGCAGAACTATGCCGGGCAGGTCGAGTACGCCAACCGCGAGCTGCTGGCCCTGATCGACCGGATCCTGGCCGGGCCGCGCAAGGCCACGATCGTGCTGCACGCCGACGAGGGCCCCTGGCCCGCGCCCTATTTCGACAACGAACACGAACAAGGACAGGACCCGGTTGCCGTCGACTGGCCCAATCTGGACCGCACCGCCCTGCGGGAGAAGCTGGGCATCCTGATGGCAATCCGCCACGCCGACGGCGCCCCCGCCCCGGCGCTGCAATCGCCCGTCAACATCTATCCGGTGGTGCTGAACCATTCATTTGGCGGGAAAATCCCGCTCCAGCCGGACCGGCATTTCGTCTTCAACCGCGAGGACGCGCTGTACACCTTCACCGATGTCGGCGGGAAAATCCGGTGATCGCGATGGCCAGTTTGCGCGGCATATTAGGAAATATTCAAAGTTTCCGTCCTATTCACCATGTCGATAAGCCACGGGGTAGGCATCCCTGCGGCATCAGAACAAACCGATTTCCGAGGGTTTCCGCACGATGAGCGCTTTTGGCCGACGCAATGGAGTAGGTGGCATGGCCCCCGGGGCCCGGCCGCAATTCGGTGTCGCGCGTCCGATGAAGGGCGGGATCGATGCGGTAAAGGCCGTGCCGGAACAGGCCATGCCGCTGCCCGGCGAAGACCTGAACGCCCCGATGCTCGACCCGTCGCGGCAAGACCCGATGACCCGCCTGGCCGACCGCGTGAACGGCGTGGCCGAAGGCAACTACCAGGCCGAAGGGTTCGAAGCCTCGGTCCACAAGATCAAGGAACAGGTGCTGCCGCGCCTGCTGGAGCGCGTTGACCCCGAAGCCGCCGCGACCCTGACCAAGGATGAGCTGTCGGAAGAATTCCGCCCGATCATCATGGAAGTGCTGGCGGAACTGAAGGTCACCCTCAACCGGCGCGAACAGTTCGCGCTGGAAAAGGTACTGATCGACGAGCTGCTGGGCTTTGGCCCGCTGGAGGAACTGCTCAACGACCCCGACGTGTCGGACATCATGGTCAACGGGCCGGAACAGACCTACATCGAAAAGAAGGGCAAGCTCCAGATCGCGCCGATCCGGTTCCGCGACGAAGCCCACCTGTTCCAGATCGCCCAGCGCATCGTGAACCAGGTCGGCCGCCGCGTCGACCAGACCACCCCGCTGTGCGACGCCCGCCTGAAGGACGGCAGCCGCGTCAACGTGATCGTGCCCCCGCTGTCGCTGCGCGGCACCGCGATCTCGATTCGTAAGTTTTCCGAAAAGCCGATCACGCTGGATATGCTGCGCGATTTCGGATCGATGTCTGACAAGATGTGCACCGCGCTGAAAATCGCGGGTGCCTGCCGGATGAACATCGTGATTTCGGGTGGTACGGGTTCGGGTAAGACGACCATGCTCAACGCCATGTCGAAGATGATCGACCCGGGCGAGCGCGTGCTGACCATCGAAGACGCCGCCGAACTGCGGCTGCAGCAGCCCCACTGGCTGCCGCTGGAAACCCGCCCGCCGAACCTGGAAGGGCAAGGCGCGATCACCATCGGCGATCTCGTCAAGAACGCCCTGCGTATGCGTCCGGACCGGATCATCCTGGGCGAAATCCGCGGCGCGGAGTGCTTTGACCTCCTCGCCGCGATGAACACCGGTCACGATGGCTCGATGTGCACGCTCCACGCCAACAGCGCGCGCGAAGCCCTTGGCCGTATGGAAAACATGATCCTGATGGGCGACATCAAGATCCCCAAGGAAGCCATCAGCCGCCAGATCGCCGAATCGGTTGACCTGATCGTGCAGGTCAAGCGCCTGCGCGACGGTTCGCGCCGCACCACCGGCATCACCGAAGTGATCGGGATGGAAGGCGAAGTGATCGTCACGCAGGAACTGTTCAAGTTCGAATACCTGGACGAAAGCGACGACGGCAAGATCATCGGCGAATTCCGCGCCAGCGGGCTGCGCCCCTACACGCTGGAAAAGGCCCGCCAGTTCGGCTTCGATCAGGCCTATCTGGAAGCGTGTCTGTAAAACCTCTGTCCGAAACTGACGTTTCGGAAGAAGCGGCAGGGGCCCGCTCCTGAAATTCGCCTCCTTCGAATTTCAAACAGGAACTACGCGTTCAGCCACCCATGCAGCGCTGCGATCAACAGCAGCAGCGCCGCAAAGGTGGACCAGAACGAGATGTCCCGCCACGCGATCAGCCCGACCGCATCGGGATCGCTGCGCCGCATCCGGCGGCGGTCGGCGGCCCATGCCAGCACCGCGACCAGTGCCGCGCCGATGCCCGGCAGCAACCACCACAGCACCCAATCATGATAAAGCCAATCGTCCAGCGCGGCCGGGATCAGGTCTTGTAGAAGCATCGCGCGCCGCTAAGGCGAAATGGTGCAGCCTGTCCAGCGCCCGTTCCTTGCCTTGTTCCTGCGCCTGCTGGCGACGGGCGTTCTGGCGACCCTGATCATGCTGGTCAAATACACCTCGGAAACCGGAGTGGCCTTTGCCGAAATCCTGTTCTGGCGGCAATTTCCCACCGTGATCCTGATCCTGGGGTGGCTGGCCTTGCGCGGGGAAATCGGCCGCCTGCGCACCCGGCGTCTGCCAGTCCATGCGCGGCGGGCGTTCCTGGGGCTGACGGGCATGTGCTTCACGTTCGGTGCGCCGATCCTGCTGCCGCTGGCTGAATCGACCACGCTGGGCTTCACCACCCCGATTTTCGCGGTGATCCTCTCGGCCCTGCTGCTGCGCGAAAAGGTCGGTCCCGTGCGGTGGCTGGCGGTCGTGCTGGGCTTTACCGGCGTCATCATCATCGCCCAGCCGGGGCAATCGCACATCCCGCCGTTCGGCGCATTTGTGGGGCTGGGCGCGGGTTTCATGGTTGCGCTGATCTCGATCCAGGTGCGCGATCTGGGGCGGACGGATGAATCGATCTCGATCGTGTTCTGGTTCGCGGCGCTATCCAGCCCGTTCCTGCTTGCAGCCCTGCCCTTCGTGATCAGTGCCCATACGCCCTGGCAGTGGTTCCTGCTGCTGTCCTGCGGGTTGCTGGGCTGCATCGGCCAGCTGCTGCTGACGGCGTCGCTGCGCTATGGTCAGGTCGCGACGGTTATCGTGATGGATTACACCGCGCTGGTCTGGGCCACGCTCTATGGCTGGCTGGTGTGGGACCAGTTGCCCCCCGCCGCGACCTGGCTGGGTGCGCCCGCGATCATCGCCGCCGGGGCCATCATTGCCTGGCGCGAACATCGCCTGAATCAGCGCACCCCGCCAGCCACCGCCAGCGCGGGCGAATAAGACCCGTTCTTCCCCTGTTCAGGCTGACTGCCTAGACTGGCGCTGCCTTCGGGTCGCACCAGAGGAGAACAAGGATGATTCGCAAACTGCTCGCCACACTCGCGCTGACCGGCGTGGTGCTGGGCACGGCCGGCTGCAACACCGTAAAAGGCCTGGGCCGCGACATCGAATCGGTAGGCGAAGCCGGCGACAAGGTCGTGCGCTGATGCACGGTTCGGCGGCGCTGGTTGCCCGTCGGTCGAATACGCGGTGCAATTGGCCTATCATGTTGTATCGCTTTGGCTTCCGACCCTGACGGGAGCCTGTTTGATGCGTGTTTTCCTGCTGTCCTGTACTGCCGCCCTCACCTTTGCGGCCCCCGCGCTGGCGCAGGACATCGTCGTGACCGGCAAGCCGCTGTCGCAGACGGAAGCGGAACTGGAAGCCTGCCTCAAGCGCCAGTGCCCGCCTGATCAGGACGTTGCGGCCACCCTGGCCCATGCCGAAAACCTGTTCGTCGCGGGCAAGTACAAGGACAGCCGCACCACTCTGAAGGCATCGCTCGGTCGCAATCGCCAGCACGGCAAGGCCTATCCGGTGCCGGTGTCTGACCTGCTGCGCGCCAACAGCCGGATTGCCGAGCACGTGGGCGAGGCGAAAGACTTCCAGCTGTCCGTGCTGGAAATGCGCGATACGCTGAAGAAGGGCGTCGGCGCCGATGATTTCCGCACACTGGTCGCCCAGATCGAAGTGGGCGACAGCCGCGCTAAGCTGGGCTTCGCCAAGGACGCCGAACGGATCTATGGCGAAGTTGAAAAGAAGGCGCTGAACCTGGGTCAGCACCGCGTCGCCAGCTTTGCCCGGCTGCGCAAGGCCCTGCTCACCCAGGTTGCCTACGATGCGGAACCGACCAACGCCTATTGGCGGGAAAAGCTGGGGCGCGAGCTGGGCCAGCTGATCGATCAGCCGCTGCCGGGCAGCGACGAGTTCGCTCTGGCCGCCGAAGTGCTGCGCGCCAAGGTTGACCGCAAGACGGGCGACATGACCTCCACCGATGCGCTGATCAAGCGCTTCGCCCAGCGCGGCGGCGTGACCCGCCCGGTCTTGCTGTATGCCGAACCGCTGGAGCGCGCGCTGGGCGATCAGGACTTCCCCGAGACGATGAGCGGGCTCAACACGCTCAACCAGCTGACTGCGATCCAGAACCGCGGACAATGGGCCGACGTCGGCTTCTGGATCAGCGCGGACGGCAAGGTCAGCGACGTCGACGTGCTGCGCAAGTCGGGCGAGCAATCGTGGCTGAAGCCGGTGCTGAAGAACATCGCCAAGCGGATCTATGCTCCGCTCAAGCAGAATGGCGATACCGCACCGGGGTTCTACATGGTCGAGCGTTACACCCAGACCGCGCGCATCGCCGAGGACCAGACCGGCACCCGCCTCCGCCGCCGCGAGGCCACGCCCCGGATCGAGGTGATGGACCTGACGCCGGATAACTACGAAGCGCCCAAGCCCGAAGCCTGAGCGATCTCAGCCCCGCCCGGTCTGCCGCGCCGCCCGCTCACGCGCAATCAGCCAGCACAGCAGGCCGACCGGCCCGGCAATGAACGTCGCCAGCAGGAACGGCGCCTGCCAGACGCGGCTGAACTGCTTGGCATCGGCATCCCGGGCGATCCACAGGCCGGTGAACAGATCAAACGCCAGATAGTGCGTCCAGCCGATCACCACCCCGCCGTCGCTCATGAACAGGGCGCGCACGCCCTCGATCGAGGTCGCGCCCAGCGCACCAGCCCCCGGCACCGCTCCGGGATCGACCGCGCCAGACAGGAACAGCGCGAAGCAGACGGCATAGATCAGGCAAAGCAGCGCCACGCCCAGATAGAGGATCGCGCTGTGCGTCAGTGGCTTGCGCGGGAAAAAGATCAGCAGCACCCAGCCCAACAGGGCGAGGATATTGGTCAGGCTGAACAGAACGGGCCACATCGCTGAAACTCCCCCGAAAACGGATCAGGGCGACCCGGCCAAACCGGATCGCCCCGTCCTTGTTTACGCCCGCCGCGGCGGGGTCAAGTGCCTACCCCTGCCAGGTCAGCACCGGCTTGCGCGCGGCCAGCGTCTCATCCAGCCGGCGGCGCGGGGCAAAGTGCGGCGCGCTTTTCAGCGTTTCGTCACCCGACTTGGCCCGCTCTGCCAGACTGCGCATCGAGGCAATGAACCGGTCCAGTCCTGCCTTGCTCTCCGTCTCGGTCGGCTCGATCAACATCGCGCCGTGGACGACCAGCGGGAAATAGACCGTCATCGGGTGGAACCCTTCGTCGATCAGCCCCTTGGCCATGTCGAGCGTGGAGAACCCCTCGGCGAGGCCCGCATCGCTGAACAGCGCTTCGTGCATGCACGGCCCCGCCGCCCCGAACGGCGCGTCGAGCACATCGTCGAGGCTGCGCAGGACGTAGTTGGCGTTGAGCACCGCGTCCTCGGCCACTTGCCGCAGCCCGTCCGCACCGTGGCTGAGGATATAGGTCAGCGCACGGGTGAACATCCCCATCTGGCCGTGGAACGCCGCCATCCGGCCGAAACTGGTCGGCATTTCCGTCGCCGCGTCCTCTTCCTCGATCAGGCGCACGGTGCCATCGGCCATCCGCGCGGTCCACGGCAGCGGGCCGAACGGGGCCAGTGCCTCGGACAGCACGACCGGCCCGGAACCCGGACCGCCGCCGCCATGCGGGGTGGAGAACGTCTTGTGCAGGTTGATATGCATCGCATCGATGCCAAGGTCCCCCGGACGGACCTTGCCAACAATGGCGTTGAAATTCGCGCCGTCGCAATAGACATAACCGCCCGCGGCATGAACCGCGTCGGAAATCGCCTTCATGTCGCGCTCGAACAGCCCGCAGGTGTTGGGGTTGGTGATCATCACCCCGGCCACGTGCGGCCCCAGCTTCGCGGTCAGCGCGGCCAGATCGACACGGCCATCGGCCGTCGCGGGAATGCTCTCCACACTGAAGCCCGCGAAAGCGGCGGTCGCCGGGTTGGTGCCATGTGCGCTCTCCGGCACGAGGATGACCGTCCGGTCCTCGCCGCGCGCCTCGATCGCCGCCTTGATGCACAACAAGCCGCACAGCTCGCCATGCGCGCCGGCCTTAGGCGACATCGCCACGCCGTGCATGCCGGTCAACTCGATCAGCCACACCGCCAACTCGTTGATCGCGGCCAGCGCCCCCCGCACCGTCTGCTGCGGCTGGAGCGGGTGAACGTCCGCAAAGCCCGGCAGGCGGGCCAACTTTTCGTTCAGGCGCGGGTTGTGCTTCATGGTGCACGATCCCAGCGGAAACGGCCCCAGATCGATCGCATAATTCTGGCGCGACAGGCGAGTATAGTGCCGCACCGTTTCCGGTTCGGTCAGCCCCGGCAGCGCGGGCGCTTCCGCGCGCAGGAACCCAGCCAGAGTATCCAGCGGTTCCAGTTCCAGATCATCGATATCGACCCCGGTGGTCCCAGGTTCGCGCAACTCGAAAATCAGCGGTTCTTCCAGCATCAGCGCGCGGTCGCCGCTAACAGTGGGGCTTTCGAAGCCTTCGGGAGCGGCGACGCCCATCGCGGGGCGCCAGCCAGAGGGATTGGGCGCGTTCATGCCAGCACTCCTTCAAGCGCGGTGCCAAAGGCCTCGATATCCTCCGGCGAAGTCAGTTCGGTCGCGGTGACGAGCAAGCCGTTCGCCAGCGCGGTTTCCTGCGGATAGAGGCGCCCCAGCGAGACCCCGCCCAGCACGCGCCGGTCAGCCAGTTCGCGCACCACATCGCGCGCATCGCGCGGCAGGATCACCGTGAACTCGTTGAAGTATGCGCGGTTCAGCACCGTCACGCCCGGCACAGCCGCCAGCCGCGCGGCCAGCTGCTGCGCGCGGGCGTGGTTGACGCGGGCCAGCTTGGCCAGCCCCGCCCCGCCCAGCAAGGTCATGTGAATGCTGAAAGCCAGCGCGCAAAGCCCTGCATTCGTGCAGATATTGCTCGTCGCCTTCTCGCGCCGGATATGCTGCTCGCGGGTCGAAAGCGTCAGCACGAAGCCGCGCTTGCCGGTGGCGTCCACCGTCTGACCGCACAAGCGGCCCGGCATCTGCCGGACATACTTTTCACGGCACCCGAACAGGCCAAGGTACGGCCCGCCGAATTGCAGGCCGACGCCCAGCGCCTGCCCTTCACCCACCACGATATCCGCGCCGAGCTTGCCCGGCGCTTCGATCAGGCCCAGCGCGACCGGCTCGGTCACCACCGCGATCACCAGCGCACCGTGCGCCTGTGCAGCGGCGCCGATCTTCGCCAGATCGGGGATGCGGCCCAGAATGTCGGGATACTGGACCACCACGCACGACGTCTCTGCGTCAATCGCGGCAATCACGGCGTCATCATCCGGCACGGCGTCCAGCACCGGAGCGCGGGTTTCCAGCACATCGCCGGTAAAGCGCGCCATCGTCGCGGCCGTGCTGACGTAGTGCGGGTGCAGCCCGCCCGAAAGCACCGCCCTCTTGCGCCGCGTGATCCGGGCCGCCATCGCAATGGCTTCCCAGCAAGCGGTCGAGCCATCGTACATCGAGGCATTGGCGACGTCCGTGCCCAGCAGCCGCGCAACCTGGGTCTGGAATTCGAACAGCACCTGCAAAGTGCCCTGCGCGATTTCCGGCTGGTAGGGCGTATAGGCGGTCAGGAACTCGCCGCGCTGGATCAGGTGATCGACGCTGGCGGGCACGTGATGGCGGTATGCCCCCGCCCCCAGGAAGAACGGCGCGGCACCGGCCGACAGGTTCTGGGCAGCCAATGCGGTCATGTGGCGTTCGACCGCCATCTCGCTGGCGTGGTGCGGCAGGCCCGGAACCGGTCCGGGCAGGCGCGCGGCGGCGGGCACATCCGCGAACAGATCGTCCACCGATGCCGCGCCGATCACGCCCAGCATCTCGGCCCGGTCGGCCGAGGTCAGGGGAAGATAGCGCATCGCCTTACAGCCCCGCGACGTAGGCGTCGTAAGCCGCCTGATCCATCATGCCGTCCAGTTCACCCGCATCGGCGAGCGTGACGCGGAACAGCCAGCCGCCGGTTTCGGGATCGGTGTTGACCAGTTCCGGCTCGTCACCCAGCGCCTCGTTGACGTCGGTGACAGTGCCGCTGACCGGCGCATACACGTCGCTGGCGGCCTTGACGCTGTCGACCACGCAGGGCGCATCGCCCCTCTTCAGCACCGCGCCCACTTCGGGCAGGTCGACATAAGTGATGTCACCCAGCTGGCCTTGGGCATAGTCGGTAATCCCGACGGTGCCAGTATCGCCGTCGACTTCGATCCATTCGTGGTCTTGCGTGAAATAACGGGGCATCGGGAAACTCCTCAACGGTGATAGCGGTGGGGGACAAACGGCATCGGCACAACCACGGCGGGCAGGCGCTTGCCGCGCAGTTCGATTTCAAGCGCCGTGCCGGGGGCAATGTGCGCGGCGGCGACATAGGCCATGGCGATGGGGTGGTTCAGCGTGGGCGAGAAACCACCTGAAGTCAGAACGCCAACCTGTTCATTTCCTGCAAAAACAGCTGCGCCTTCGCGCGCAGCCTGGCGACCTTCCAGCTTGAGGCCGACCCGTTTGCGCGGAGCGCCATTCGCCAACTCGGCGAGGATACGTTCGGCGCCGGGGAAGCCGCCTTCGGTACGGCGGCGCTTGTTGATGCCGAACGCCAGATCGGCCTCGACCGGGCTGGTTTCGGGCGAGAGGTCATGGCCATAGAGCGGCAGACCCGCTTCCAGCCGCAGCGAATCCCGCGCGCCGAGGCCGATGGGCTTCACTTCAGGCTGGGCGCAGAGCAGATCGGCGACTTCGGCGGCAGCTTCGGCCGGGATGGCGATTTCGAACCCGTCCTCGCCGGTGTAGCCGGAGCGGCTGATCCACGCATCGAACCCGGCCAGCTTGAACTGCCCGCCCTTCATGAACGTCAGCGCGGAAAGCGGGTTTTCGCCGCTGACCACCCGGTTCAGCGCCGCGAAGGCTTGCGGCCCTTGCAGGGCCAGCAGCGCGGAATCCTCCAGGTGGTTGATATTCACGGCATCGGGCAGCGCCTCGCGCAAGTGGCCGATATCGTCCCATTTGGTCGCGCCGTTGACGACAAGGTAGAACCCTTCGTTCCAGCGGGTGACCATCAGGTCGTCGAGAATCCCGCCCTGGTCATCCAGCAGCAACGAATAGCGCGGTGCATAGGGCTTGAGCGTGGACAGGTCGATCGGCAGCAGGGCTTCGAGAGCGGCTTCGACGCCCTCTCCCGAAATATACAGTTGGCCCATGTGAGACACATCGAACAGCCCGGCGCTCTCGCGCGTCCAGGTGTGTTCGGCGATGATCCCCTCGTACTGGACCGGCATCCAGTAGCCCGCGAATTCGACCATCCGGCCGCCGCGCGCGCGGTGCCAGACGTCCAGCGGCAAAGTTCCGGTTTCGGGGGTTTCCGCCTCATCCGCACCGTCGTTTGCGCCATCAATTTCGTAAGTATCGCTCACTAATAAAATTCCCGTACAGTTGTGGCACCTTGCGGTGCCCCCTCTGTCACGGAAACCTGAGAGCTTTCCCGGATGGTGGTCCGGTTACCCCTTCGGCGGCCCTGCCGGTTGCGGCATGAGCACTTTCCAGAGCGTCGCTATCGACCCACGCGGTCCATTGGCCTGAGAGATTCCGGGGCGGTTGCTCCTTCGGCGTCCAGTGATTCGCCAATCCCCCTTGGGGAACTGCCGAATCGCAGGAACTCTCCCGCGCGATCAGCGACTGGGTGCTGCATGGCTTTGTGCATCTGCGAAGTCAACGGGGGGCGGGAATTCATCCCCGCCAGGCCTGCGATTCAATCCGCCTTGCGCGCCGCGCGCAGAATGCCATCGTGCTCGAACACGAACCGCCCCGCCGCTTTTTCGCGCGTCAGGCCAACAATCGCCCGCGCCATTGTTTCAGCCTTTACAGAGCGATACTTGCGATACTTGCCCTGCATCAGCAGGTCCAGCAGCGGGCTGAGGATCATGCCGATCCGCTCTGCCGGGCGGACCTCTACGCGCGGCCCGCGCAGCAGGCCGGGGCGCAGCACGTCCAGCCGGGGGATGCCCAGCTTGCCCAGTGCCTGTTCGGTTTCGCCCTTTACCCGCAGGTAAAAGTTCTTCGTCCCCGCATCCGCGCCAACCGAGGAGACGACGATCATCTGCCGGATTCCGGCCTCTTTCGCAGCCTTGCCGCAAGCCAGCACCAGATGCTGATCGACGCTGCGGAACACCGCCTCGTCCTTGCCGGCCGCTTTCCAGGTGGTGCCCAGCGCGCAGACCAGCACATCGGCATTGGCAGCGGCAATGGCATCGGCCCAGTTGGCGGGATCGGCCACCAGCACTTCCATGCGCGCGCCGGGCGGCAGCGGGATTTCGCGCCGCGCAATGGCGATCACGCGAATGTCGCTGCGCCCCACGGCCAGCCTGATCAGGCTGGACCCGATAAGGCCGGATGCTCCGACCAGCGCAATGCGGATGGGCTTAGACATTGCTCAGCCCCTCCGGCGTGCGGCCATAGATCCTAGCATAGGCGGAAATGGCGTAGCGGTCGGTCATCCCGGCGATGAAATCCGCGATATGGCGGCTGCGTGCTGGCTCTTCTGCCGGCATGCGCGCAACCCACCCCGACTCCATCAGCGCGGGATCCTGCGCATAGGCGGCATAGAGTTCCGCCGTCACGGCCCGCGCCCGCTCCGCCGTCTGCAATTGCTGCGGGTGATGGTAAAGCCTGGCATACATGAACCGCTTGAGCGTGCGCTCCTGCTCCGCCAGCGCGGACGAGAACGCGGCGGTCGCCCGCCCTGCCCCGCGCACATCATCGACGGATGTCATGCCGGCCGCGCGCGCCGCAGTTTCCCCGATCACGTCGTTGACCATCCAGCCGATCTGGCTGCGGACCAGTTCGCGCAGACGCCGGTCCTGCGGTGCACTGGGGAACTTGCGTTCGATCGCACGCCACTGGTCGCCCACGAAATCCAGCGCCAGCAGCTCGTCGAGTTCAAGGAACCCCGCGCGCAGGCCATCGTCGATGTCGTGGTTGTCATAGGCAATGTCATCCGCCAGCGCAGCGACTTGCGCTTCGAGGCTGGACCACTGCGACAGGTCGAGCGGAAACGCCGCGTCCAGCTCCGCCAGCGCCCAGTTGACCATGCCCACCGGGCCGTTGTGCTTGGCCAGCCCTTCCAGCAGCTCCCAGGTCAGGTTCAGCCCTTCGTGCTCGCAATAGGGGCTTTCCAGCCGCATCAACGTGCGCAGCGACATGGCGTTGTGATCGAACCCGCCGAACTTCTGCAAGGCGGCGTCCAGCGCATCCTCGCCCGCGTGGCCGAACGGGGGATGGCCGATGTCATGCGCCAGACACAGCGCCTCGGTCAGGTCCTCGTCCAGTCCCAGCGCGCGGGCGATCACCCGGCCGATCTGCGCCACTTCGAGGCTGTGGGTCAGCCGGACGCGGTAATGATCGCCGTCGGGCGCGACGAACACCTGCGTCTTGTGGCGCAGGCGGCGGAACGCGATCGAATGGACGATCCGGTCACGGTCGCGCTGGTAATCGCTGCGCGGCCCGCGGGCGAGCGCGCCTTCCAGCGGAAATTCACGCCCCCGGCTGCGCGCCGGATCGCTGGCATAAGGTGCGCGGGTCACGAGGCCGCTCAACCTTCGCCCATGATCCAGTCGACCGCCGCTTCGGCATGAATGCGGGTGCAGTCATAGACCGGCAGGACATTGGCATCGACATCGACCACCATTTCCAGCTCGGTGCAGCCCAGCACGACCGCTTCGGCCCCGTCCTGATCAAGGTTGGTGAGGATGGTCTTCAGTTCCCGCTCGGACTGACGGGTGGCCTTGCCCAGCAGCAGCTCGTCATAAATGATCCGGTCCAGCGTATCGACGAACTGCATTTCCGGCGGCAGCAGTTCGATGTCGCGGGCGATCAGTTTCTGCCGATAGAAGCTTTCCGTCATGACGTTGCGCGTGCCGATCAGCGCGGCTTTCTTCACCCCGTCTGCCGCCATGCGCGCGGCGACGCATTCCGCAATGTGGATGATCGGCACGCCAACGCGGGCCGCGACCTGATCATAGACCTTGTGCATCGAATTGGCGCCAATCAGCAACGCGGTTGCCCCGGCAGCTTCCAGTCGCTGCGCCGAGGCGGACAGCACCTCTGCCGCATGGGCCCATTCATCGCCGCCCGACAAACGCGCCATGCCTTCGAAATCGAGGCTTTCGATCAGCATGGGTGCGCTGTGGCGCTGCCCGGCGCGGGCCTGGACCAGCTTGTTGATGTGCTCGTAATAGGTGCGGGTCGACAGCCAGGACATGCCGCCGATCAGGCCGATTTTGCGCAAGTTGGAATACTCCCCTGGGGACAGCCCCTGTTGCCCCGGCCTTAGAGAAGCTGCGCGCCCCCGTCCAGTTCAGCCGACCTTGCTGCCAATCCCTTGCGCCGCAAGAAAGGCCTGCAAATCCGCCGCACTGCGCGCCGCTGCTTCCTCGTGCGGCAAGTGGGCGATGCCGGGATAGGCCACCAGCTTGGCCCCCGGAATGGTCTGCGCGAACAGCTGGCCTGCCGCGAACGGGATCAGCGCGTCCTCCTCGCCCCAGATCACCAGTGTCGGCACATTCAGGCTGGCCAGTTGCTGCGTGGTATAGGGCACGCGCGGCGTGGCAAAACGCTCCATCGTCGCCTGCCGGTTGCCGGGATAGCGCAGCAGTTCCCAGTACCGATCGATCATCGCTTCGGTCACGATGGCCTGGTTTGACACGCTCTGGCGCAAGCTGCGCTCCACCAGCGCGCGCGGGGTGACCTGCCCCATCACCCAGCTGATCCCCGGCATCCGGGCAAGCGTAAAACCGATGTTGCCCTTGGCCGCCTGCGTCACCGGCGCCCCCGCTGCGTCGACCAAGACCAGCGCGGACAAGCGCTCCGGATGCTTCAGCGCATAGGCCAGCGCGATCCCGCCGCCCATCGAATTGCCTGCCAGCGTGAACTGCTTCAGCCCCAACTTGTCCGCAACCTGCCCCAGCGTTTCGGCAAAGGCGGCGGGCGTGTAATCGCCGCGCGGATGCGGCCCGGTCAGGCCGTGGCCGAACTGGTCGTACCGGATCACGCGGTAACGCCCTTTCAGCGCCTGCACCCACGGTTCCCACGTGTGGAGATCGGCGTTGGAGCCATGCAGCAGCACGATCGCCGGCGCATCGCGCGGGCCTTCGTCGCGGATGTGGACGGCGCGGTCCCCCTCCACCAGCAGGAACTTCGATGGCGGCGCGCCATACTTCGCCGCCATTTCGCGGGGATCGGTGTCAGGCGTGCGGAACGTGTAGAGCGTGATCAACGCCACTGCGAGCAACCAGCCAAACACCTTGAGCGCCGTCTTCACTGTTTCATTCCCCTGATCCATTCCGCCACCACGGCCAGCCCGTCCGGATCGACGCTGTCACGCCCCACTTCGGGCATGGACACCCCGCCTTCCAGACTGGCCATGCGGTGATAGAGGATCGACGCGCCCGGATCGCCCGGCGCGATATCAAACGCCAGCCCGCCAGATCCGCGCCCCGCCGCGACCGGGCGCTTGCCGATCCCCAGCGCCACCGGGTCGGCCTGTTCCCAGTCCAGGAACAGCCCGGAATTGGACGCCGCCCCGCGCGGGTTGTGGCAATGCGCACAGTTGGCATCCAGATAGCCACGCGCGGCATCGGCCACCGGCACTTTCGCCCGGTCCTCCCACAAGGGCACCCGGCGCGCCACTTGCGGCACGGCATCCAGCCGCCCGGACTTGTGAAACGCGGTCAGCCACGCGGCGGGCAGGTTGCGCGCCTTTGGCCCCAGCGGCGTCACCGCGCCGCCACTGGCGTGGCATTCCTTGCACTGGTTCTTGTTGGGAATGGCATAGCTGATCGGCTGGCCCGCCGGGGTCTTGGCCGGGAACCGCGCCCCCGCCAGCACGAGTTTTGCCTCGGTCTGCTCCGCATTCCACTGATAGGGCAGCGCCAGCCAGCCGTCTGCGCGGTGCAGCAGCACGCGGGTTTCGATTAGCCGCCCATCCAGCTTGAACGTCTTGATCAACGCGGAGCCGACCGGCAGGTCCAGTAGGCCATCACCCTGCGCGCGCGCCTGCTTCCCCGCTGGCACGAACACGAACCGCAGCTTTTCCGCCCCGTCCGACCACAGCGGGTTCTGGACACGATAAGGTGTCACCCCCGCCGCCGGAATCTGCCGCGCGCCGTCACGGAAAAAGCCGTATTCGCCCAGCGTTGCGGGGAATCCGGCCGCCGTGATCGCCCCCGCGTTGACCTGCACGCGCGCTTGCGGCGCGGCAGCCACCGCCGCTCCGGCCAGCAGCACAGCCGCCAGCAGCACTCTCACCGCGCGATCCGGGCCTCAAGCGCGGCAGGGGCACCGACCGGGCCGGGCATGACCAGCTCTGCCGGATCGGCGGGCGTGACCAGCGCCGGGTTGGCCTTGTCCATGCCCACGCCCTGTGCGGGCAGGTTCAGCGTCAGCACCGGCCCGCGCGGGGCAAGCGCCAGCGCATCCTTGCCGCCCAGCCCGTCCCACAGCACCGCCGGCAAAGCGCCGCCGAACGCGGCCTTCAGCTGATCTCCGCCCGGCAGCGCCGGATCGGTCCCGCCGCCGGTAATCCGGTTTTCCCCGATCACCACGCGGCGCGGGAACGGATTGTAGCGCTTGTCATCGAAGGCGTTGGGATAGGCGACGACCATCACCTGCCCGGTTGCATTGTCGACCAGCGTGTTGTCCTTCACCAGCACGGTATCGTTGGCCATGATCATCACCCCCGTGCCGCGCGGCACCCCGGCAACGATATTGCCCTTGGGCGCGAAGTTGGGCGTGTCGTTGGCGATCACCAGGTTGTGTTCGATCACGGTCTCGCCCCCGTTCATCACGGGCAGGTTGGGCAGATCGAACACCAGAATGCCGCCCGTGTTGCGGGTGACGAGGTTGCCCGTCACCAGCGCGCGCCGGCTGTTCTCGATCTCGATGCCCGCCACATTGAATTCGGCCATGTTGTAGCGGACGGTGATGTCCTTGCTCTGCCCGACATAGATGCCCGCGTCGGACGCGCCGGTTACCTTGCAACCATCGACCAGCACGCCGGTGCTTTCGACCGGATAGATGCCATAGGCGCCATTGGTTTCGCGCGGGCCGCCGGTCCATTCCACGCGGATGCGGTAATAGACGATATTGTCCGCGCCCTTGGACTTGATCCCGTCGCCGCGGGTGTTCTCCACCGCGAAATCGCGCAGGGTGACGTTGTCTGACGTAACCAGCAGGCCCTCGCCCGCGCCCTTCTGCCCGGTGAAATCCAGCACCGTCGATTCCATCCCCGCGCCGCGCACGGTCACGCCGTTGACGTCAAGCGACAGCCCGTCGGTCAGCGTGAAGCGCCCCGCCCCCAGTTCGACGACGTCGCCCGGTTCGGCGAGGATCAGGGCCTCCTGCAAGCGAGCCTGCGCACCGTCCCCGGCGGCGACGGCCAGCGTTTCGGCATGGAGTGGAGCCGTCAGCGCAAGCGCGGAGACAGCGGCGATCAGGTTTATCGGCATCCTCATGGGACACGATGATGGACTGACAGCGGTGTAAGTCAATCCATTCGCACGCTAACCAATGCGGCCGACTGCCTCAGCGCTTTTCGCGCGCCAGACCCGTAGCGCAAAGCGCGGCGCTGCTGGCGGTCACTTCGATCGCCTCGGTATCGCCAACCCGGCGCACGGCGGCAACGTAGTCCATCAGCCCGCGTTTTTCGCCTTTCAGCTGCTTGAGCTTTTGCAGCTGGCCCAGCGTCAACCGGTCGGTCATCCGCTCTGCCATGCAGGCCGAATTGGCTTCCGACAGGCCGGCGTCCATCATCGCGCTCTTCACCTGGCCATAGGCCAACTTGGAGGGCGAACAGGCCGCCAGCGCACCAAGCGCCAGCACGATGGCGATTGCGCGCATCAGTGCGCCAGCCCCTTGTTGATATCCTCGACCATCTTCTTCGCGTCGGCCAGCAGCATCAGGGTCTGGTCCATGTAGAACACGTCGTTGTCGACGCCCGCATAGCCCACGCCGCCCATGCTGCGCTTGATGAAGAACACCTGCTTGGCCTTGTCGACGTCAAACACCGGCATCCCATAGATCGGGCTGGACTTGTCGGTCTTCGCCGCCGGATTGACCACGTCGTTGGCACCGATGATGAAGGCAACGTCGGCGGTGGCGAATTCGCTGTTGATGTCTTCCAGCTCGAACACTTCGTCATAGGGGACGTTGGCTTCGGCCAGCAGCACGTTCATGTGCCCCGGCATGCGGCCCGCGACGGGGTGGATCGCGTATTTCACTTCCACGCCCCTGGCCTTCAGCAGATCACCCATTTCGCGCAGCGCGTGCTGGGCTTGGCTAACGGCCATGCCATAGCCAGGAATGATGATGACCTTCTCGGCCTCGCCCAGCATATAGGCCGCGTCTTCGGCGCTGCCGCGCTTCCACGGGCGCTGTTCCTTCGCCGCGCCGCCGCCAGCGGCCGCTTCGGCCCCGAACCCGCCCGCGATAACCGACAGGAAGCCCCGGTTCATCGCCTTGCACATGATGTAGGACAGGATCGCCCCGGACGAGCCGACCAGCGCGCCGGTGATGATCATCGCCGTGTTCGACAGGGTGAAGCCCATCGCCGCGGCCGCCCAGCCGGAATAGCTGTTCAGCATCGACACCACGACCGGCATGTCCGCGCCGCCGATCGGGATGATCAGCAGGAACCCGATCAGGAACGACAGCACGGTGATCGTGGCGATCACCCACAAAGACTGGTCCTGCGTGAACCACGCGGTCAGGGCGATAATGCCCGCCAGCGTGCCCAGGTTGATGACATGGCGCGCGGGCAGCAGGATCGGCGCGCCGCTCATCTTGCCGGCCAGTTTCAGGAACGCGATGACCGAGCCAGAGAACGTGATCGCACCGATGGCGATGCCCAGCCCCAGCTCGACCCGGCTGACCGCATGGATTGCTCCGTCCGCACCCACAATGCCGAAGGCTTCGGGATTGAGATAGGCCGCCCAGCCCACCAGCACGGCGGCGAGGCCGACGAGGCTGTGGAATGCGGCGACGAGCTGCGGCATGTCGGTCATCGCGATACGCTTCGCGATCACCCAGCCAATCCCCCCGCCGATGGCGATTGCCGCGACGATTTCCCCCATCGTCATGAAATCCGGGCCGACATAGCTGTTGAAGGCATCACCGGGGATCATCGGCACATGGGTGACCAGCGTAGTCACCATGGCGATGGTCATGCCGATCATGCCGTAGCGGTTGCCCGCGCGGCTGGTGCCGGGGCTGGACAGCCCGCGCAGCGCCAGAATGAACAGCACGCCCGAAATCAGGTAGGCCAGCATCGCCCATGCCGGCGTGCCGCCGTGTTCACCCGCAGCGGCGGAGAGAAGCGCGAGATCCATCACTTCTTCTCCTTCTTCTTGTACATCGCCAGCATCCGGGCCGTCACGGCAAAGCCGCCGAAGATGTTGACGCTAGCCAGCACCACCGCCAGCAGCCCCAGCCACTTCGACGAGGCACTACCCGCCGCCGCGCTAGCGATCAGCGCGCCGACGACGATCACCGAGGAAATCGCGTTGGTCACCGCCATCAGCGGCGTGTGCAGCGCCGGGGTGACCGACCAGACCACGTAATAGCCCACGAAACAGGCCATGACGAAGATCGACAGGATCGAGATGAAGTCCATTCAGCGCCGCTCCGCAGTCCAGGGGAGCACGAAGCTGCGCCCCTCTGCCCAGGTTTGTCCGACCATGCGCCCGTTAACCAGGCAAGCCGAAGTGTGATACAGTCCCTGGCCATCGGTGGTCCGGAACGCGATGCAGGTTCGGCCCTGCGCCCGCCCGGCCTTGCCCGCCAGAATTTCGCTTTGATAGAAGCTGCCCGTGACGGTGCCGTCGTCGGCAATCGTCAGGTCCATCGGCTGGGTATAGGCCGCATCCGCCAGATCGACGCGCAGGTCGACCGTCCAGCCGCCGTTGATGGCGGCGAACTTTGCCGGAGAAGCAACGGGGGCTGCCGCCACGGGCGCATCCGCCAGCAGCAACAGCGCGGTAGCCAGCAGGCTCAACCCAGCAGCCTTTCGTTCACGACCTTGCCGCCTTGCGTCAGGCGGATTGCGTTGCCGATTTCCTCGTCCAGCACGGGCCGCCCGGCTTCCTTGTCCCAGAACGCGGAGAGGAAGTTGTAGAGGTTGCGCGCAAACAGCGCCGAGGCATCGGCGGGCAGTTTCGCGGGCGTGTTGGCATAGCCGATGATCTTCACGCCGTGGCGGACCACGACCTCGTCGGGCTTGCTGCCCTCGACGTTGCCGCCCTGCGCCACGGCCAGGTCGAAGATCACGCTGCCGGGCTTCATCGATGCGATCTGCGCGTCGGTGATCAGCCGGGGAGCAGCGCGCCCCGGAATCAGTGCGGTTGTGATGACGATGTCCTGCTTGGCGATGTGGCTGCTGACCAGTTCAGCTTGCGCCTTCTGGTATTCTTCCGACATTTCCGTGGCATACCCGCCCGCGCCCTCACCCTCGATCCCGGCAACGGTTTCGACGAAGATGGGCTTGGCTCCCAGCGAAAGGATCTGCTCCTTGGTCGCGCTACGCACGTCGGTGGCGGAAACTTGCGCCCCCAGCCGCCGGGCGGTCGCGATGGCCTGGAGGCCGGCCACGCCGACGCCCATCACGAAGCACTTGGCCGCGCTGATCGTGCCGGCGGCCGTCATCATCATCGGGAACGCGCGGCCATAGGCGTTGGCGGCTTCGATCACCGCCTTGTAACCGGCCAGGTTGGACTGGCTGGACAGGATATCCATGCTCTGCGCGCGGGTGATGCGCGGCATGAATTCCATTGCCAGCGCCTCAAGGCCGGCAGCGGCATAGGCATCGACGCGGGAGCGCTGGCCAAACGGATCCAGCCCCGCAACGATCCAGGCGCCGGGCTTGACCCCGCCCAGCAGCGCCGGATCGGGCCCCTGCACGCCCAGCACGATGTCCGCGCCGCTCGCTGCATCGGCGGTCACCTCGGCCCCGGCAGCGGCAAAGTCCGCGTCGGCAATCGACGCGGTTTCACCCGCCCCGGCTTCCACCGCAACTTCAGCCCCCAGGGCCTTGAATTTCTTCACAGTTTCGGGCGTTGCCGAAACGCGGGTTTCCCCGGCTGCGCGTTCCTTCAGGACCGCGATCCGCATGGCGGCGCCCCCCTGGCCCATCAAGCGATCAGGTAAACCACCAGAACGGTGACCAGCGCCGTCAGGATCGAGCCCCACTTCACCAGACCCAGAAAGCCGGTGTAGGTCGATTCGTGCGCCTTCATGTCGTTACCGGAAGCCATTTTGTTCTTTCCCCATTGATTGCCGCTTGGGCGTTCTGCGCCCCGTCTATCGCCCGTTCCCGCGCGGCTCAAGGCACAATCCCGGTCATAATGCAGGAAATCGGCTGCCTTAATCCGGTCTTTACCCAATCGCGCTATTCCCGCCCCGCACACCAAGGGGGGCCGCGGACACGACAATGGCGGAATTCGAACAGCGCCTGCTGATGCTGATCGATGATGAACCGGCTCAGAGCCGGCTGATCACCGCGCTTGCCGCGCGTGAGGGCTGGCGCACGCTGGTCGTTCGCGATTCCGAAACCGCCATCGCCACGCTGGGCACCCGCCAGGGCATGCAGCTGGACGCGATCATCCTCGATCAGTGGGTTCCCGGCGATGACGCGTGCGAATTGATCGCCGAACTGAAAAGTCGCCGCCCGGCCCTGCCGATCCTGATGCTGACCACCAGCGCATCGCCGCTGCTGGCGGTCGAAGCGATGCGGGCAGGCGCCCGCGACTATCTGATCAAGCCGGTCGCACCGGACCGGCTGATGCAGGCCCTGCGCGCGGCCACCACGCGCGAAGCCCCGCGCGACGAATTGCAGCCGCTGACCGAAAAGATGCCCTCCGCGCCGGATTTCGACGCAATGATCGGCGCGGCCCCCACGTTCCGCACCGCGCTGGCGATTGCGGCCAAGGCCGCGCGCAGCCACGCGCCGGTCCTGATCGAGGGCGAGAGCGGCACCGGCAAGGAAATGCTGATCCGGGCGATGCAGGCTGCCAGCCCCCGCGCCAAGGCGCCGTTCCGGTTGTTCAACTTGGGCGGCATTCCCGGCAATTCGATCGAGAGCGCCCTGTTCGGGCATGAAAAAGGCGCGTTCCCCGGCGCGTTCGATCGCCATGTCGGCGCGCTGCAACACGCCGATGGCGGTACACTCGCGCTGGATGAAATCGACCGCCTGCCGCTGAGCGTGCAGCACCGCTTGCTGGAAGCGATCCAGCGCGGCGACGTGCGCCCGATCGGCGCGCGGCATTCGTTCCGGGTGGATGTGCGCTTGATCGTGGCCAGCAACATTCCGCTGAAGGACATGGCCGCGGACGGCGCGTTCCTGCCCGAATTGCTGGGGGCGATCAGCGGCACGGTGGTGCAACTGCCCCCCTTGCGCGAACGCGCGGGCGATATTCCCGCGCTGGCCCGCCATTTCCTGGCGCGGATCGGTGAACAACCGGGCCTGCGGGAACTGGGCATTACCGACGGAGCGCTTTCGCTGCTGGCCGCCTATGACTGGCCGGGCAACGTGCGTCAGTTGCAGGCCACCCTGTTTCGCGCCGCCGTGTTCTGCGACGGCGATGCCCTGACGGCCGATGATTTCCCGCAGTTGTCCGACCTGATCGGCAACACCAGTTCTGCCAGCCATGCCCCGTTGCAGGAAGGGGTCGGGGTGATGCTCTACACCCCCGATGGCAACTTGCGCCCGCTGGAAGAGATCGAAGCCGACGTCATCCGACTGGCCATTGGCCACTATCGCGGCCGGATGACCGAAGTGGCGCGGCGACTGGGGATCGGCCGCTCCACACTTTACCGCAAACTCAATGAGTTGGGGATGGGTGACGCGGCCTAGAGCGCGCGCCCTTTCAATTCCCGCCACTTCTGCCAGATTGCCGTCCGGTTCAATCGTTTGAGGGGCGATGATGATCTGGTGGGCCACAATCGCCGGCGTGCTGCTGGGCTTCAGCCAGTTCGACTTCGGCGGCATCGTGACCGGCGGCTTGCTGGGTGCCGCGATGGGCGCCTGGCTCAAGCATGTCGTGCAGGAAGCCATCACCCGTGAGGTTGACCGGCGCATGGCCGGACTGGAGCTTTCCGCACGGGATCCGGAACGCGCCCCCACGGCTGCGCCTCTTGCCCCATCCTCTCGGCGTTCGGCATCACCGTGGACCCAGTCGGCAGCGCCGAAGGTAGCGGAAGCTGAGGCTACCGTGCCCCGGCGCAAGCCCGCCGAAACGCCTGCGGCACAAGTGATCGCTCCGTCCGCCCCCGCCCCATCCGCCGCCCCTACCCTCCCCGTCGGCGAGCTGTTCGCCAAGGCGCAGGGCTGGCTGCTGGGCGGCAACACCATCGTCCGGGTCGGGCTGGTGATCCTGTTCGTCGGGCTGACGTTCCTGGTCCGGCTGGTCGCGAACGCCGGACTGTTCCCGATCGAGGCGCGGCTGGCGACGGTCGGCGCGATTGGCGCGGGGCTGCTGGCGTTCGGCTTCCGCAAGCGGATCGAGAAGCCCGGTTTTGGCCTCTCGCTGCAAGGGGCGGGCGTGGCGGTGATGTACCTCACCGTGTTCGCCGCCGCCCGGCTCTATGAAGTCATGCCGCCACCCGCCGCGTTCGGCTTCATGATCGTGTTTGCGGCGCTGGGCTGCGCGCTGGCGATCCTGCAGAATTCGCAGGCGATGGCGCTGGCCGCATTTCTGGGCGGCTTTGCCGTGCCGGTGCTGCTGGGCGGGGAAAGCAAGACCCCGGTGCCACTGTTCACGTATATCACCGTGCTCAACCTCGCGATCCTGGTGATCGCGTGGAAGAAAAGCTGGCGTCCGCTCAACATGCTGGGGTTCTTTGCCACGTTCTCGCTGGCAGGGCTGTGGGGGCTGAGCAGCTATGCCGATCAACACTATCTGACGTGCCAGCTGTTCCTGGCGCTGACCATCGTGATCTACCTGGCGATGGCATTGCTCTATGCTCACAATACTCCCGGCAAGCTGGGCAATGCGGCGGATTCGACGCTGCTGTTCGGCCCCGCGCTGGTCGGGTTCGGATTGCAGGTCGGCCTCGTCAGGAATTTCGAATATGGCAGCGCCCTTGCCGCGCTGGCGTTCGGCGCAGCCTATCTGGGGGTCACCGCGTTTGCCCTGCACAAGCGGCGGGACGAGATGCGGCTGCTCAGCGAATGCCTGCTGGCCATCGGCGTCGGGTTCGTGACGCTGGCGATCCCGCTGGCGCTGGACGCCAAGTGGACCTCTGCCGCGTGGGCGCTGGAAGGCGCCGGGGCGTTCTGGGTCGGCGCACGGCAGGCCCGGTGGATGCCGCGACTGTTCGGGCTGGCCCTGCAAGGGGTGGCAGCGCTGATCGTGCTGACCACGCTCGACGCCAACGTTTCGGCCTGGCCATTTGGCCACAACGGCTTCGTCGGTCCGGCAATGGTGGCCGTGCCGTTACTGCTGACCGCATGGTGGCTGCGCCAGCCCCTGCCTCACTCCGGCTCGGCGCTCGCGCTGCGCTATGCCCGGGATGAGGCGCTCCTGGGCAAGCCGTGGTTCCTCGCCGGGTTCGGCTTTGCCGCGCTGGCGCTGGTGCGCGAAGTGACACGCAAGCTGCCTGCCGCGACCAGCGCGGATTACCCGGCATTCGTCTTTGCCCCGCATGAGCAACTGCTGCTGATCCTGCTGGCGCTGCTGGGCGCGATGGCGCTGGCTGACTGGTTCGCCCGGCGCAAGGACTGGGCCGTGGCCACCTGGCCTGCGCGGCTCAGCCTGCCATTGCTGTGGGTGTGCTTTCTGGTGTCGGTCGGGCTGGGGCGGCACGTGCTCTATCTGCCCGATCTGGGAGGCTGGCTGCTGGCGCTGGGTATCCACGCGTGGCTGCTGAAGCGGCAGGACGCGGACACCGGGCACGGCATCACGAAGATCCGTTCCACCCTTCACGCGGGCGGCGTGTGGCTGCTGGCGGCCATGCTCGCGGAAAGCCTGCAACTGGGGATCGACCGCGCGCGGTTGTGGGATACATCTTCGGCGGGAGTGATCTTCCTCGTCAGCGTCACCGCCGCGCTGTTCGCACTGACCCGTTGGGCCGGGCGCGCCGCGCCGCTGGGGCAGGCGAACGGCTTGCACTGGCCGCTGCACCCCAACGCGGCTGCCTATTGGTGGAATGCGGCGGTGCCTTTGGCCGTGCTGGCACTGGCCGGGGCCGCCTTTGCCGCCGTGCTGGCCAAAGGGGTTACCGATCCGCTGCCCTACCTGCCGCTGCTCAACCCTGTCGACCTGTCGGTCGCGCTGGCACTCGCCGCGCTGGCACTGTGGCGGCGGATGGTCGCCAGCGCCGCACATCCGCCCGCCGGGGCAGAGCCGCTGCTGAGCGAAGTGCCGGTGATCATGACCGGGCTGATCGCGTTCGGCTGGATCAACGCCATCTGGCTGCGCAGCGTGCATCACTGGCTGGAAATCCCCTGGACAGGACCAGACCTTGCCGCCAACGGCACGGTGCAGACCGGCATCTCGATCCTGTGGACGCTGCTGGCGATGGCGCTGATGCTCTACGCCAAGCGCAGCGGCGCGCGGGTGCTGTGGCTGACCGGCGCGGCGCTACTCGCGGCGGTGGTGGCCAAGCTGTTGCTGCTGGATATGTCGAAGGTCGAAGGGCTGGCGCGGATTCTTTCGTTCATGGGGGTCGGCGGACTGATGCTGACGATCGGCTATTTCGTTCCCCTGCCCCCGCGCCAGCGTGAGGACACGAAGGAGCACACCGCATGATCCGCCGCCTGAGCATCGCTCTGCTCGCCCTGACCGCCGCAGCGTGCGATGGCGCGGAGGCGCCCGACCCGACCCGGCCCGACCAGTTCGCGGCGCGGCTGGCGGTTGAACCGGCGACCGGCGGCACCGTGCAGCGCGTGATCCTGCCGGAACAGGCCCTTGTCGCGATCCAGCGCGCGGACCTGGGGGACGTGCGGATCTATGACGGGCGCGGCAAGCCGCTGTCGCTCGCGCTGGGCGGCGGCGCGGATGAGGAGCGCCGGTCCGTCACGCTCGGCGCGATGACGCTGCGCGGCGCGGCAGCCAGCCTCACCACCCCCGGCGCGGCGATCCGGATCGAGGACAACGGGACGGCGCGCGTCGTCACCATCGGCGGGGCGGCGCAGGCGGAAGATGCGCTCAGCGCCAGCCTGATCGACACCCGCGCGGTGAGCGATCCGGTGGTAGGCATCGCGCTTGACGTCGCGCTGGATGATCGCCGCGCGACGACTGTCCGGCTCAGTTCCAGCGCGGACCTGAAAACATGGGAGCCGCTGGCCGAACGCGTGCTGTTCAGCCCCGCCCCCGGCGCACCCAGCCTGGGCGGCAGTGTGCTGGCCCTGCCCGGCGTCAGCCTGAAGGACCGGTATTTACGGGCCGATTGGGATGCGGAGAGCGGCGCAAGCCTGCGCGGTGTCACCGTGACCACCGCGCGCACCGCGCCCTTGCCGCGCGCGGTCGTCGCCAGCCACGGGTTGAAGCTGGCGGATGAGCATCACGCCCGCTTCGACGTGCCCTTCGCCGCGCCGCTGGCCGCGATCCGGCTGGTGCAGACCGGACCGGACGGGGTGCTGCCGGTCGAAATCTACGCCCGCACCAACCCCGAACAACCCTGGACCATGCTCGCCGCGGCAACCCTGCGGCAGGACAGCGCGGGCACGGTGATCGACCTGATGCAAGGGCCGTGGCGCGAATACCAGATCGTCGCGGACCGGCGCAGCGCGGGCTTTTCCGCCGCACCGAAAGTGGAGCTGCTGCTCGACCGGGTCGAGCTCGTCGCCGCGTTCAATGCCGCCCTGCCCTATACGCTGGCCGTCGGGGCCAAGGCCGCCGCGCCGCGCTATCTCGATATCAGGGAGCTAATCCCGGAAGCACTGCGCAAGGCTGGTCCGCTGCCCGTCGCGCGGGTCGATGTTTCGGGCCAAAAGCCCGCGCCGATTGCCGTCGCGCCAGAACCAGACAGCCCGTTTGACCTGCGCAAGCTGGCGCTGTGGGGCGTGCTGCTGCTGGGCACGGCGATCCTCGCCTTCGCCGCGATCCGGCTGGCCCGCGGAAACAAGGATACGACCGAACAATGACCCGGCTGGCAGGCAAGACCTGCGTCGTCACCGGCGGCGCGCGCGGGATCGGCAAAGCGATTTGCGCGGCCTTCGCGGCAGAAGGAGGCGATGTGGTCCTGACCGACATCGACCGCGCGGGCGGAACAGCCACAGCGGCAGAAATCGGCTGCCGGTTCCTGCCGCTCGACGTCCGCAGCGAAGCGAACTGGACCGCGCTGGCCGCTGCTGTTCCGATGGCCGACGTCGTGGTCAACAATGCCGGGATCACCGGGTTCGAGGATTCACCCCGCCCGCACGATCCCGAACACGCCAGCCTGGCCGACTGGCGCGCGGTCCATGCCACCAACCTGGACGGCACGTTCCTGGGCTGCCGCTATGCCATTGGCGCAATGAAGGCGAAGGGCGCAGGGGCAATCATCAACATTTCGTCCCGCTCCGGCCTGGTCGGCATTCCCGGCGCGGCGGCCTATGCCAGTTCCAAGGCTGCGGTGCGCAATCACACCAAATCGGTCGCGCTCTATTGCGCACAGCAAGGCTGGCAGATCCGCTGCAATTCCATCCATCCCGCCGCGATCCTGACCGAGATGTGGGAACCCATGCTTGGCGATGAACCGGACCAGGCGACACGCATGGCCGCCTTTGTTTCCGATACCCCGCTGAGGCGGTTCGGCCTGCCGCAGGAAGTGGCGGCCATCGCGGTCATGCTTGCCTCGGACGAGGCGGGTTACGTCACCGGGGCAGAGTTCAACATCGACGGCGGCCTGCTGGCCGGATCGGCTGCCTCACCGCGCTAGAGCGGCGGCAACTGGCTGAAATCGGTCAGCGCCGCATCGCGCAGACCGCGCCAGACGCGCAGGGCCTGCATGGTTTCCGGCACGTCATGCACGCGCAGCAATTGCACGCCCGCGTCCATGCCCTTCAGCGCCAGTGCCACGCTGCCAGCCATCCGCTGATGCGCCGGGGCCTCGTTCGAGAGCGCGCCAATCATCCGCTTGCGGCTGGCCCCCAGCAGCAGCGGCTGGCCCAGCGCGTGGAACAGCGGCAGCGCGTTCATCAGCGCCAGGTTGTCCGCCAGCGACTTGCCAAAGCCGATGCCGGGATCGAGCACGATCCGGTCCCGCGCGATACCCGCCGCCAGCGCGGCGTCGCGCCGCGCGGCCAGCCAGTCGAACACGTCCAGCACCACATCGGCGTAATCGCCCGATCCGTGCAGATCCTCGCCTTCGCCGGGCGCATGCATCAGCACCACTGGCGCGCCGCTGCGCGCGGCAAATTCCAGGCTGCGCGGATCGTGGCGCAGCGCGGAAACGTCGTTGATGATATGCGCGCCCGCCGCCAGCGCTGCCTCCATCACGCCGGGGCGGCGGGTGTCGACGCTGATCGCGGCGCCCATCGCCGCCAGCCGCTCGACCGCCGGGACCACCCGCTTCAGCTCATCGCCTTCCCACACCGCCGCCGCGCCGGGACGGGTGCTTTCGCCGCCAACATCAATCAGCGCCGCGCCCGCCTCCAGCATGGCCGAGGCATGGGCGTTGGCGACCGCCGGATCGTCCATGAACTGGCCGCCATCGGAAAAACTGTCAGGCGTGACGTTGAGGATTCCCATGACCTGCGGCTGGTCCAGCCGCACCGTGCGCGCACCGCATTGCAGCGGTGCGTGGGCGCGGCGCAAGTTGTCCCACTGTTCGCGCACCGCATCGGGCAAGTCCGCCAAAGCCGCTTCCAGTTCGCGCGCGCCATAGCGTTCGCGCGAAACCACTTTGCCGCCCGCGCGCCCGATCAGGGCGAACCGGCTGGCATAGACCATTCCGCCCGCCAGCCGCACCGCCGCGCCCTCCTCGCTTTGCGGGGATTCAGCCAGGGCGATGGGGCGGAGGTAATAGGAAATGGTCATGGTCTGCCCATACCGCAATTTCCGTCACGCCGAACCGGTTTCGGCATGACGCTGGACCGGATCAATCCTCGGTGGCGAGCAGGTAAAGCTGGCGCAGCGCGTCAACCGGCTTGAATTCGCCCTGATGCTCGATGTGCCAGAACGTCCAGCCATTGCACGAGGGCGCGCCTTGCAGCTTGGCGCCCAGCCCATGGATCGAGCCGGTTTCGGCCCCAGCCGCCAGCGAACCATCGGCCCGCACCGTCGCGCGCATCCGGCGCTTCTTGTCCATCAACACCGTGCCCGGCACGATCATCCCGGTTTCCACCAGCGTGCCGAACGCCACCTTGGGCGCGGCCTTGGGGCTTTGCATCGTAGTGATCGCGGATTCGTCCAGCGGCAGGGCCAGCTCGATCCGTTCCAGCGCAGCTTCGCGATAGATGCTTTCCCGCTCACACCCGATCCATTCACGGCCTAGCCGCTTGGCCACCGCGCCGGTCGTGCCGGTGCCGAAGAACGGGTCCAGCACCACGTCGCCCTTGTTGGTGGTGGCCAGCATCACGCGGTACAGCAGCGCCTCAGGCTTTTGCGTCGGGTGGACCTTGTGGCCTTCCTTCTTCAGCCGCTCCTGCCCGCCGCAGATCGGCAGCACCCAGTCCGACCGCATCTGCAATTCATCGTTCAGCGTCTTCATCGCGCGGTAGTTGAAGGTGTATTTCGCCTTCTCGCCCATCGAGCACCAGATCAGTGTTTCGTGCGCGTTGGTAAAGCGGGTGCCCTTGAAGTTCGGCATCGGGTTGGCCTTGCGCCAGACGATGTCGTTGAGGATCCAGAACCCCATGTCCTGCAACATCGCGCCGAGGCGGAAGATGTTGTGATAGCTGCCGATCACCCACAGCGAACCATTGGGCTTCAGCACGCGCCGCGCCTCGGTCAGCCATTCGCGGCTGAACTTGTCATAGGCGGCAAAGCTGTCGAAGTGGTCCCAGTGATCGGTCACCGCATCGACATGGCTGCCGTCCGGACGCGACAGATCACCGCCCAGTTGCAGGTTATAGGGCGGATCGGCAAAGATCATGTCGACGCAGGCGTCAGGCAGGCTGCGCATCGCCTCGATGCAGTCACCATCGAGGATCCGGCCCAGCGGCAGATCCGGGCGCGCAACTTCCTTTACGGCGCGCAGACGCGCCTTCTCACCAACCAGCAACTGACCCATAACGCCGTATCAAACCCCCGTAAGTTATCCACAGGGTGAGTCATTTGGACTCTGACGTCAAGTCGCGACTCCGCAGGAATCCTAGGGATTCGTAGGATTGAGGGGGTGTGGAAAAGCGGAACAGAACGAGTCCCGCACAGGATATGGAGTCTTGCGCGGCCAGCGGGACTCAACATCTAGGGGGTGTGGCGCGGCGGACTCAAAGTGAAAAAATCTGTCCTGCCGCCAACCGCACATGATGCAAGGAATCCCCTTCCTGCCCCCTTCCGTCATCCCAGACTTGATCCGGGTTCCCGCTTTTGGAGCCGCAAGGGAAGGTAGCGGGACCCCGGATCAAGTCCGGGGTGACGGTTTGGGAAAACCTCAGCGCTCCCTAAATCAACACCAGTTGCGCCACCGGGGCAAAGCTGCGGCGGTGGATCGGGGTTGGGCCATGGTTCCGCAGCGCGGCCAGATGTTCGGCGGTGCCGTATCCCGCATTGCGGTCCCAGCCGTAGTGCGGCCAGACTTGCGCATGGGCGCGCATCACGCGGTCGCGGTGTTCCTTGGCGAGGATCGAGGCGGCGGAAATGCAGGGCTCCAGCGCGTCGCCGCCGACGATCGCCCGCGCCTTCCAGCGCCATTCCGGCACGCGGCCCGCCGGGGTCTTGTTGCCGTCGATCAGCACTTCGTCCGGCTCCGCCCCCAGCGCCTCCACCAGCGCGCCGACCGCGCGGGTCATCGCCAGCATGGTGGCAGCAAAGATGTTGATCCGGTCGATCTCGTCCGCCTCGACCTCGCCCAGCGCCCAGCCGCAGCTTTGCGCAATCAGCGGTTCCAGCATGGCGCGGCGCTTGGCGGAGAGCTTCTTGGAATCGTCCAGCCCATCAGGCGCGGCCACGCCCAGCACGCAGGCCGCCGCAACGACCGGCCCGGCCAGCGGGCCGCGTCCCGCTTCGTCGACGCCGATCACCAATCGGTCGGACGGGTGCTTGGCAAAGGGCACGGGAACACCGATGTAGCGCGACATGACCAGACAGCTCCTCACCGCTCTTTCGCCCCTCGCCCTGTTCATCGCAAGCTGCGGCCCCTCGGTCGCTGGGGATAGCCCGCCGGCTGCCCCTGCGGAAACGGCGGCCACGTTCACGATCAGCGAAATCGCACGGTTCAACGAACCGTGGGCGATGGCGTTCCTGCCCGGCGGCAAGGAAGCGCTGGTGACGGAAAAGTCCGGCCAGTTGAAGCTGTGGGACGGGGCGCAAGTGCTGAACGTCGCCGGGGCTCCGGCGGTGGCCTATGCCGGTCAGGGCGGCTTGGGCGATGTGATCCTTTCCCCCGATTTTGCCAAGTCCGGGATGGTCTATCTCAGCTGGGCCGAAGCGGGCGAAGGCGACACGCGCGGCGCGGCCGTGGGCCGGGCCAAGCTGGTGCGCGGCGGTGCCCCCCGGCTGGAAGGGCTGGAAGTGATCTGGCGGCAGGCCCCCAAGGTGACGGGCCGCGGGCATTATTCGCACCGCCTGGCGTTCTCGCCCGATGGCAAGTACCTGTTCGTCGCGTCGGGCGACCGGCAGAAGATGACGCCCGCGCAGGACATGGACACCAACCTCGGCAAAGTCCTGCGCCTGCTGCCCGATGGCAAGCCCGCCCCCGGCAATCCTTTCGCGGACAAGGGCGGCGTGAATGCCGAAATCTGGTCGCTCGGCCACCGCAACATTCTGGGTCTCGCGTTCGATACCAAGGGCCAGCTGTGGGACCTGGAACACGGCCCGGCTGGCGGGGACGAGCTCAACCTGGTGAAGCCCGCGCAGAATTATGGCTGGCCGCTGGTGTCCGACGGCGATCATTACGACGGCAAGGTCATCCCCCGCCCCGCAACCCGGCCCGACTTTGCGAAGGCCGCGCTCGGTTGGACCCCGGTGATCGCGCCGGGCAACATGATCTTCTACACCGGCAAGATGTTCCCCGAATGGCGCGGACAGGCGCTGATCGCGGGGCTGGCGAAGAACACCGGCGTCGTGCGCGTGGCCGTAGAGGGCGAATCCGCCCGCGAGGTTGCCCGCCATCCGATGGACAAGCGTATCCGCGAAATCGAGCAGGCCCCGGACGGCGCGATCTGGCTGCTGGAGGACGGCAAGGACGCGCGGATGCTGCGGCTTGCCAAGCCCCCAAAGGCAGGCGCGCGGTAAAATACATCGACATTGCGGCGCGGGCGTCCTATCCGCCCGCGCCGATGACTACGCCCGCCCTCATTCCGCTCGATCAGGTCGATCCGCAATGGATCGAAGACCTGCTGGACCGCGCGTTCGAACCGGGGCGGCAACAGCGAACCGCCTACAAGGTGCGCGAGGGGATGGACTGGCTGCCCACCCTGTCCTTCGCCGCACTTGACGCCGATGAACACCTGGTTGGCACGATCCAGTGCTGGCCGGTCGCGCTCAATACCCCGGATGGCAAGGCGCATCCAATGATCATGGTCGGCCCGGTCGCCGTGCTGCCAGAGGCGCAGGGCGCGGGCTATGGCAAGGCGCTGATGACCGCCAGCCTCGCCGCACTCAACCCGCAGGCCCCATTGCCGCAAGTGATGATCGGCGATCCGGAATACTATGGCCGGTTCTGGGGCTTCACCAACTCCTATACCGGCGGATGGAAGCTGCCCGGCCCGTTTGAGCAGCGCCGCCTGCTGGTGCGGTGCGACAATCCCGCCGTCCTCCCCCATGACGGCATTCTGGGCCCTTGGCGCGGGTGATCTGATCTGGCATCGGCACTGCGATGCCGTACGTTCCGCCGCCCGACCTTGCCACGCTGTCCCTGCCGGAAATCGCCGCGCTGGTGGCCGCGCGCAAGCTGCCGCCGGTGGAGCACTGGCAACCGCAGTCCGTCAGCGACAGCCTCATGGTCATCAAGGCCGATGGCCGCTGGTTCCACGACGGCGGGGAAATCCGCCGCCCGGCGATGGTCCGCACCTTTGCCAGCCTGCTGTGGCGCGATCAGGCCGGGCAGCACTGGCTGGTCACCCCGTTCGAGAAACAGGCCATTGCGGTGGAGGACGCCGCCTTCATCGCCACCGATGTCAGCGAACAGGACGGCGCGCTGGCGTTCCGGCTCAATACCGATGAAATCGTGCTGGCCGGGCCGGACAATCCGCTGACCGCGCGCGGCGACGCGGAAACCCCCGCGCTCTATCTGCTGGTCCGCCACGGCGTGGAAGCGCGGATCAACCGCAGCACCTGGCTGCAACTGGTCGAACTGGCGGGCGACGACTTGTGCCTGACCAGCCAGGGCGCGCGGTTTTCGCTGGTGCCGTCGGCATGAGCCTGATTGCCCGGCTGGAACGGCTCCATGCCGAGGGCCACGCCCGCGCGCTGGACGTGCGCAGCGAGGTCAACCGGCCCGATCACGAATTGCGCCCCGCCGCCGTGCTCGCCGCGATCACCGAGCGGGATGACCGCCCCGGCTTCCTGCTGATCCACCGCCCCAGCAACATGCGCTCACACCCCGGCCAGGTCGCGTTCCCAGGCGGCAAGATCGACCCCGGCGAAACGCCCGTCGAGGCCGCCTTGCGCGAAGCCTATGAGGAACTGGGCATCCACGAGCGCGACGTGACCGTAATCGGCCCCAGCGACGTCTATCGCACCGGCAGTGGCTATGCGATCACGCCGGTCATCGCGGTGGTCCCGCCCGACATCAGGCTGAACCCCAGCCCGACCGAAGTGGCGAAATGGTTCGAAGCGCCGGTCGACTTCGTGTTCGATCCCGCCAACCACACCCACCATGCCGCCTTCTGGCAAGGACGCGAACGGCGCTATATCGAGATCATGTGGCAGGAACACCGCATCTGGGGCGTCACCGCCGGGATCATCGCCAATCTGGCCCAAAGGATCGACTGGCATGGCTGAAGTGCTGAGCGCCGAATGGATGCAACGCGAAGACCTCGCCGCGCTGGTTGCCGCGCTCGGGGCGGGCAACGCGCGCTATGTTGGCGGGGCGGTGCGCGACACGCTGCTGGGCATCGCGGTCAAGGATATCGACATCGCCACGCCGCTGGTCCCCGCCGAAGTGATCGACCGGCTGAACGCCGCGCAAATCCGCAGCGTGCCGACCGGCATCGAACATGGCACCGTCACCGCGATCCTGCCCGGCGGGCCGGTGGAAATCACCACGCTGCGGCATGACGTCTCCACCGACGGCCGCCGCGCCACCGTGGCCTTCGCGACGGAGTGGCAGGACGATGCCGCCCGCCGCGATTTCACGATCAACGCCCTCTATGCCGATCCGGCCAGCGGCGCAGTGTTCGACTGGTTCGGCGGGCTGGCCGACCTTTCCGCGCGCCGCCTGCGCTTCATCGGCGATGCCCGCCAGCGCATCCGCGAGGATCACTTGCGGATCCTGCGCTATTTCCGGTTTCAGGCGCGGTTCGGCAGCCAGCCCGCTGATCCAGAGGCCGAAAGCGCCTGCACCGACCTTGCCGCCACGCTGAAGGGCCTGTCGCGTGAACGGGTGGGGATGGAGATGCTCAACCTGCTGGGCCTGCCCGACCCCGCGCCGACCGTGCAGCGCATGGCGCAGCTGGCCGTGCTGCCGGTGGTCCTGCCCGAAGCCGATCCCGCTGCGCTGGCCGCGCTGGTCGCGCACGAAGCGCGGCAAGGCATCGCCCCCGACGCGATCCGCCGCCTCGCCGCCCTGCTGCCTGCCGATCCGGCCCTGGCCGAAAAAGTCGCCAGCCGCTTCCGCCTGTCCGGCGCCCAGAAAAAACGCCTGACCCTCGCCGCCGGGCGTGGCGGTGCGGAACCAAACGCCCGCGCCCTCGCCTATCGCCTCGGCCGGGAAGGTGCGCTGGACCGCTTGCTGCTGACCGGAGCGGACACCGGGGCGCTCAACGGCTGGGACATCCCGACCTTCCCGCTGAAAGGCGGCGACATCGTCGCGCGCGGGGTTGGCGCAGGACCAGACGTCGCCCGCATTTTACGCACTGTGGAGACCCGCTGGGTAGAAGAAAGTTTCCCCGATGCCGCTCGTGTGGAGACAATTCTTTCCGAGCTGCTTACCTGAGGCGAAGGCGGCCCTTTGCGGCACAGCCTATCCGACCTGAGGCCCGGTCTACCGCCCTTTGCGTTGATCCTCCGCATCATCCACCGCAAGCAAATCCGTCCATACCACAACAACGGGAAGGACAGATTTGATGAAGTTCAGGAATGCAGTTGTCATGGGTGTCATGGCACTCGCCGGACTGTCGGTTTCCGCCCAGGCGCAGAGCATCGCCGCTGCCGGGGTGTCGGTAGGCGTCACCGTCTATGGTCCGCAAGGCAACGAAGTGGGCAAGGTCGAGCGGATCGATGGCGATATCGTCACCATCAACACCGGGAAAAACGCCGCTGCACTGAATGGCGCTTCGTTTGCCAAGGGGGCCAACGGCCCGGTGATCGGTTACACCAAGGCGCAACTGGATGAGGCCATCGAAGCCGCAAACCTGCAGGCAAAGGCCAAGCTGGATGCCGCATTGGTCGCCGGAAACGCGCTGCGCGGCGCGGACGGCGTTAGCGTCGGCACGATCAAGACCGTCAACGAGGATGGGACGATCGTGATCGACGGGTCATCTCAGACCTTTTCCCTGAACCGTGACCTGTTCAGCGCGGACGATCAGGGCCCGGTGCTTCGAATCACCAGCCAGCAACTGCAGGATGCGCTGGCGAAAACCGCCGCTGCTCCTGCCAGCTAACGATCAGAACTTGTTGTCGCGCGGGAAGCCGGTAGGCGGCATCCGCCCCGCCGCCCCGCGCGCAACTTTCCACATGACCACGTCCTTTTCGGTGCGGGTGCGGCCGGTTTCGCCGCCCATGGCCCAGCTGAGGCCGTCTTCCAGCCGCAGCGTGATCGCGTCGGACAGGCCGCCGTCGCGGTAGCGTTGCAGGGTTACGCCCTGCCCCTTGGCCAGCACCGGCATTTCCGACAGCGCGAAGACCACCAGCTTGCGGTTGTCACCGACCACGGCGATGTGATCGTGCTCCGCCGGGACTTCGCGCACCACGGTCAGCCGGACGCCCGGCTTGGTCGTCATCACCCCCCGGCCCTTGCGGGTTTCGGCGAGCAATTCGTCCATTTCCGCCACGAACCCGCGTCCGATGTTGCTGGCGAGCAGCAGCTGCCCCTTGGGCCTGTAGGGGATCAGCGCCACGATCTGCGCGCTGGCGTCGATGTCCAGCATCGTGCGGATTGGCTCGCCAAACCCGCGCGCGGAGGGCAGCTTGTCGGCCCCCAGTGTATAGAAGCGGCCATTGTCGCAGGCGATCAGCAGCTTGTCGGTGGTCTGGGCGTGAATGGTGAAGGCCGGGCCGTCGCCTTCCTTGAACTTGAATTCCTTGTCCAACGGCTCATGCCCGCTGGCCCCGCGAATCCAGCCCTTGGCCGACAGGATCACCGTGACCGGCGCCTTCTCGATCATCGCGTCCATGCTGAATTCCACCGTCGGTGCGGCTTCGGCAATGGTGGTGCGGCGGCGGCCGAGCGCCGTGTCCTCGGCATAGTCCTTGCGCAGGGTCGCCAGATCGCGCTTCAGCCGGGTGCGCTGGCGGGCCGGACTGTCGAGCAGCTTTTGCAGTTCCTCCTGCTCGGCCACCAGCTCGTCGAATTCGCGGCGCAGTTCCATTTCCTCCAGCTTGCGCAAGGAGCGCAGCCGCATGTTGAGGATCGCTTCGGCCTGCCGGTCGGTCAGCTGGAATTCGGCCATCATCACCGGCTTGGGCTCATCCTCCGTCCGGATGATCTCGATGATCCGGTCCAGGTTGAGGTAGGCGATGATATAGCCCTGGAGCAGTTCCAGCCGCGCGGCGATCTTGTCCAGCCGGTGCTGGCTGCGGCGCAGCAGGATATCGATCTGGGCGATCACCCATTCCTGCAGCAGCAGCTTCAGCCCCAGCACGCCGGGGGTGCGGGTGGCATCCAATACGTTGAGGTTGAGCGAAAACCGGCTTTCCAGATCGGTCAACTTGTAAAGCGATTCCTTGAGCAGTTCCGGATCGACGTTGCGGCTTTTCGGCACGAACACCAGCCGGATCTGTTCATCGGATTCGTCGCGGATATCCTCAAGGATCGGCAGCTTCTTGTCCGCGATCAGCTGCGCGACCTGTTCGATCAGCTTACCCTTTTGCAGCATGTAGGGGATCTCGCTGATCACCAGCTGCCACTGCCCGCCGCCCAGCTTCTCGATGCCGGTCGGCTCCCAGCTGCCATCGGCTTCGCGCCCCGTCGAAAACCGCCCGCGCACCCGGATCGCGCCCTTGCCGGTTTCATAGGCGTGCGAAATCGCCGCCGGGCTATCCACCACCACGCCGCCGGTCGCAAAGTCCGGGCCGTGGAACACTTCCATCAATTGCGCGTGCTCAACGTGCGGATTGTCGATCAGCAGCAGCGTCGCATCGATGATTTCGGCAACGTTGTGGCTGGGGATCGATGTTGCCATGCCCACCGCGATCCCGCTGGAGCCGTTGGCCAGCAGGTTGGGGAACAGGCCCGGGAAAATCTCCGGCTCTTCCTCTTCGCCGTTGTAGGTCGGGATGAAGTTGACGGTGCCTTCATCCAGCCCGGCCATCAGCTGGATCGCGGTCTTGGTCAGCCGCGCTTCGGTGTAGCGATATGCGGCGGCATTATCGCCATCGATATTGCCGAAGTTCCCCTGCCCTTCGACGAGCGGATAGCGCAGGCTGAAATCCTGCGCGAGGCGGACCATCGCGTCATAGACCGAGGCATCGCCGTGCGGGTGATACTTGCCGATCACGTCCCCCACCACGCGGGCGGATTTCTTGAACGCCTGGCTGGGGTCCAGCTTCAGCTGCCGCATCGCCCAGAGCAGGCGGCGGTGGACCGGCTTCAACCCGTCGCGCAGATCGGGCAGCGAGCGCGCGGTAATGGTGGAGAGCGCATAGACCAGATACCGCTCGGACAGCGCCGCATCGAACGGCGCATCGACGATGGCGTCAAACGGATCGGGTTCAGTGGTGTCTATGGCCATATCGGGAACGCTCTAGCAGGCGCGGAATCGGCGCGCCAAGGGTCAGCGGCGCTGCATATCCCGGCTTTCCCCCGGAATTCGCACTTCCAGCCCGTCCATGTCCTCAGTCAGAGTAATCTGGCACGACAGCCGGCTGGTGCGGGTTACCCCGGCAGCCAGATCGAGCATATCCTCCTCGTCCTCGCTGGCGCGGGGCAGTTTGCCGAACCAGTCTGGCGCGATGATGACGTGGCAGGTGGAGCAGGCCATCTGCCCCTCGCAGGTGCCTTCCAGCGGCATGTCGACGTTCTGCGCCACGTCGAGCAGGCAATCGCCCACGGCGGCGCTCGCCTCGACCTTGTCGCCCTGCGCCGTGATGAACGTGACTTTCACCCTTACACCCCTTGCGAGCGGGCTGCGGCATCCAGCGTGCGGCAAGCCTCGATAAGTTCATCCCTAGTCGTATAGCGCCCGAAACCCAAGCGGATCGAATTCTTCGCCTGCGCCGCGCTGAGGCCCAGTGCGGCCAGCACGTGGCTGGGGCGGCCAGAGCCGCTGGCGCAGGCCGATCCGGCGGAAAAGGCGATGGTGCGGCACTCGCTCATCAGCCGGCCCACATCCAGCCCATCGAGCCGCAGGTTGAGGTTGCCATGCCAGCGCTGCTCCGCGCTGCCGTTGAGCGTCCAGCGCGAGAGGACGTCGCGCGCGGCGGTCCACAGCGTTTCGACATGGGCGGCGTCCTGTTCCATGCGCTCCAGCGACAAGGCCGCCGCCGCCCCGAACCCGGCGCAGAGCGCAGGCGAAAGCGTGCCAGAGCGCAAGCCGCCCTCCTGTCCGCCGCCCAGAATGACCGGCGACAGGTGCACCCCATCCCGCACCCACAGCGCACCGATCCCCTTGGGCCCATAGAGCTTGTGCGCGGACACCGCGATCAGGTCTGCCCCGGCGGGCGGCGCGATCTTGCCCGCGCCCTGCACCGCATCGCACAGGAACAGCGCGCCTGCCGCCTTCGCCCGCTCGGCCAGACGCGCAACTGGCTGGATCGTGCCGATTTCGTTGTTGACCTGCATCACGGCGATCAGCTTGGCCTCATCCGGGAACGGTACTTCCGGATCAATCACGCCGTCAGCGCCGACCGGCAGTTCAAAGTCCTCACCAAACCAGCGCGCGGTATCGCGCACCGCCGCGTGTTCGATCGCGGAGACGGCGGCCGGACCATAGGGCCCGCCCCGGATCGCCAGATTGAGCGCCTCGGTCGCGCTGCCGGTGAACACCACTTTGCCGCCCGGCGGAAACAGCGCCGCGACCTGTTCTCGCGCCACTTCAACCGCCGCCGCCGCCGCGCGGCCGGGCCGGTGCGCACTGTGCGGGTTGGCAAAGCCATCATCCGCCAGCCAGCGCAGCATGGCCGCGCGCGCTTCAGGGGCCAGCGGCGTGGTCGCCTGATAGTCGAGGTAGGTCATCCGGCCACCTGCTGCCAGGCGGCGATAAACCGGTCGATATCCGCCTCCGTCGTCTCGCGCCCGATGCTGACGCGGATGATCTCGTTTGCGCCCTCGATGCCCATGGCCTCCAGCACATGACTGGTGCGCAACGAGCCTGACGAGCAGGCACTGCCCGCCGACACCGCGATGCCCATGCCGTCGAACCGGATCAGTTGCGCGTTGGCCGATTTGCCCGGCATCCGGTAGGCGGCGATGGATGGCACCCGCGCGGTTCCCTCGGCAATCGAGATGCCGCCCGCCGCCGTGATCGCGCTGTCCAGCCGGTCCCGCAGTTCAACCGCGCGATCCAGCCAGTCCGCCCCGGCTTCCAGCGCGGCGACCATCGCCAGCACGCCGGGCAGGTTCTCCGTCCCGCCGCGATAGCCACGCTCCTGCCCGCCGGTGGGACGCAGTAGTGCCCAGTCCCGCACCAGCAGCACGCCAACGCCAATCGGCCCGCCGAACTTGTGCGCCGACAGCGCGATCAGGTCGGCATCCGGCAGCGCCAGCTTGCCTGCCCCTTGCGCCGCGTCGGCGAGCAACAAGCCGCCCGCCCCGCGCACTGCGGCAGCAACCGCCTCCAGCGGCTGCATCACTCCGGTTTCGTTGTTGACCTGCTGGACCGCGACCAGCCCCGGCAGCGCGCAGGCGGCCGGATCGACCAGCCCCAGCCCATCGACCACGATCCGCGCTGCATCGCCCGCATGGCGCAGCACTGCCTCGTGTTCCACCACCGAAACGCCCGCCAGCGGCTGGACGCAGCGGCTGATCGCCAGCGCCAGTGCCTCGCTCGCCCCGCTGGTGAAAATCACTTCGCCGTCCCAGTGCAGCGCCGCCTTCAGCCGCGCGCGGGCATCCTCCAGCGCGGCGCGTGCGGTCCGGCCGGGCCCGTGCGGACTGGATGGATTGGCCCAGATCGCAAAGCCATGCAGCAGCGCATCGCGCGCCGCGGGCAGCAGCGGCGTGGTCGCGGCGTGGTCAAGATAAAGGGAATCGGCGCTCATGCTCGGAAAAGTTGCTTTTGACAGATGCGTTTCTATATAGCGCCTCTCTCCCGATCACAGCCCAAACCGGTCCGGCACGCCGCTTTATCGACGGACGCCGCGGCGGGGGCCCCACAAGAGCAGGTGCCAGTCTATGCCCTCAGTGATTTTCCCCGGTCCCGAAGGTCGCCTTGAAGGCCGGTTCCAGCCCGCTTCGCGTCCGCGCGCGCCCGTGGCGATGATCCTGCACCCGCACCCGCAGGCGGGCGGCACCATGAACGATCGCATCACCCAGGCGATGTACAAGACCTTTGTCGCGCGCGGGTTCGCGACGCTGCGTTTCAACTTTCGCGGCGTCGGCCGCAGCCAGGGCAGCTTTGACAACGGGATCGGCGAACTGTCCGATGCCGCCGCCGCGCTCGACTGGGTGCAGTCGATCCACCCCGAAGCCAGCACGACCTGGATCGCGGGCTATTCGTTCGGCGCGCTGATCGGCATGCAGTTGCTGATGCGCCGCCCGGAAA
>VFQS010000509.1_pt1 | contig 42390 bp, 40 predicted proteins | sample 3512361 | NCBI WGS metagenome assembly VFQS01 (sample SAMN10412375, study PRJNA504923) | tailings metagenome | isolation source: Relicate 1 Philex TSF3 active mining | place: Philippines
GAAGCCAGTATCCGACTGAAGTCGGAGGGGTTACTCCCAGTCAGAGGACTCTAAACCGACAAACTGGACGGAAGTAACGCCGCCGCCGCGCAATGGGGTGCTGCCGCGTCTAATCCCAGCCAGGAGCGCATGGGCCACACCGGCGGCGCATTCTTTTGAGGGCTTTGGGACGCTCTGTTACTTGTACGCGCGGCCAAGATCTTACGCTGGCCTGTTCCGCTACCGGGCCGCGCTGTTACCCAGCCTAACGCGGCGCGAGCAGCACGGTTAAACTCGCCAGCGTCACCAGGGCGACCAAAAGCCCACTCACCAGTCCGGTCAAAAATCCTACAATGAAACTGCCTCGCCAACCGGGCGTGGGCACTTGCGCTGGCGACTGCGGTGATGGACCTGGGGCAGTTATACGCAGCGCGCCCTTCCGGGGAGGCGGCGCCTGTGCGGTGATTTCTGCTCGGAGCCGGGCAAGCTCGCGGCGCGGCAATCCTCCCATCTTTTGGCTAATAACCCGCAAATGCTGATCCACCATGGAGGGTGAAATGTTGAGTGCGCGGGCAATTTCCTTGGTGGTCATATGATCGCCCAGACAATTGAGCACTTGTACCTGACGCTTAGTCAGTTGGGGAAAGTCACTCGCAAAATCATGGTTGATCAACATTTTTAGGGCAGCTCCACCCAGGCGATGTGGCGCATCATTCCTTAACGCGGTGTCATGGAGCGGACTTAAGATCTCCCTATCACCAACTCAGTCCCCCTCATCAGGCGGCCTCGCGCCGGCAAAGCGCAGAGACGGCTTCCCGTGCCTGCGCCGCTCAGCATAACGAAACGCCGTTTTCCATCCCTCGTTTTCTGGGGACGGGTGCATGGAGCGCGCACAGGAAAACACGCCGGGAAGCGCGCCAAACGTGCACGCCGGGCCAAGCGGCTCAGCCATATAGACCGCACCGGCCAATTGGGCTTGTCAGCTGCATCAATGCATAAGGCGGGAACGGGCGGCAAGTCCAGCAACACACTCCCGCCGCCACCAAATTTGGCGCTCTAATCTCTAACCAGTCGATCGTCCGGTTCTACCAGGAAATTACACCGCGGACACACAAAGCGGGCAGGCAGCATGGCTTCAGCTGGCTCTTTGCGAAGCGCAACGACCGCACCATCCGCGAGGCAATCGGGGCATACCCAATCTGCGGGCTCTACTTGTCCTCTCAGGATGTAAACATAAGCACCAGGCGCTACTCGGGTTAAGCGGAAAGCATCGAGTTCGCTGCGCGACATGATAGGTTTGCATGCCTGCGCAGTAGCACTCAAAGCGATACTGCCGCGCAGGATGCCAGAGGCCGGAAAATCCTGCGGCTGCGCGGCCTGCGGATCGGTAGTTTCCGCCCCGTCAGTAGCGCTGACCGCCACTTGGCCAGTGACGGCCGCTATCGGCGCATTCGCGGTACCCCGCTTGATACCCGGCCGAGCAGCTGGGATCTTTTTGCTATTCATAGCACCCCCTAGCGGATGCAGACCCTAAAACGTAACTTATAGGCGCGTTCAAATGCTTAAGGCAATAGTTAAGAAAATTAAATTTCAATTTCCTATATAATCGCGATTGAAACTCATTACGGTCTGCCGCACCATTAGGTTAATGTTACAAGATCTTAGCCTCTGGCGCCTGAAATAGCCGCCCGGCAAGAGCAGTCCTTCCAGCTCACCGGAGGAATTGAAACATCGCAGTAGGGCCCAAGTCTGCCAGATGAGTAGTGTAACACCGGTCGCGGGAACTCTGGGGCGAAGCCAATTGGCCAGTCAAATCCGGCCCAAATATCTCGTCAAGTTCCCAGATTAAGCCGCGCCGGCTGCCGGCATGCGCTTGCCAGAGGCGTGCCCGCCGCCGAGTGGTGCGAGGCGAAAGCGTTGCCAGCTACAATAGTACCGGCAAGCCGCAGGCCAAACCAAAAGGGCACAGAGCCCAAGGTTGACTGCCGCAGGGTTGGCGGACCGTCTCGAAATAGGCAGCATAGTGAGCCAGCGCTCCCGGAAAGCCTGCCCTTTTCTGATCACACGGCGCCGCGCGATTAAGCCGCAAAACGGTAAACCAATATCCCTCTGCAAAGGACTTTCGGGGCATCGCAGCCAGCGCCGCCCAGCTCCGGCCGGTTCACTTGCATGCAGCTGTTTTGCCGTTGGTCCCTGAGTATTGGCCAAGGTCCTTCAAGCTGGCGAAACCTTATCTCCAGTTGACCCAACACACCCGGTTTGCTTTTCTAGCGCTGCGCAACTCCACCGGCTTGCACGCGTTCTTGGGAGCGCTGCATGAAGCGATCGATCGTCTTGGCCTGGGGTTTGATCCTGGCAACTTCCCCGTTTGCTGTTCTAGCGCGGGACGCGCAGCGTATCGACTTCACATATCAAGGTGCCAACGGCGCTGATCTTAACAGCCTGGTTGGCGAGAGCCTCATAAACGCTTTCAATCACGCGGTGGACAATGTAGGCGAGCGTGTGGCATCGCGACCAGATCGCCAAGCATTCCTACTGCAGAAATCTTGGCGCTTGCCCAGTGCCGCCGAACGAAACCAACCAATCCGACAATCGCATTGCGAAGCCGGGGAATACGAGCCGACATGGTGGAACCCGCCAGCGGCTGAGCGGCGACGGGCAGAGTATTTCTTTTTGATCGGAGAAATTGCCTGTGAATTTCGACTACCACGGCGCCTGCTTGACGCTCTGATTGCGCAAGAATCGGGCTTCAACCCCTATGCGGTGAGCAAGGCTGGGGCCGCTGGCATGATGCAGATCATGCCGGGGACCGCCCGATCACTTGGCCTTTTGCAGCCGTTCAATCCCGCGGCCAACCTGCGCGCCGGTGCCAGCTATTTTCGCAAGCAGTTAGACCGATTTGGCCGCTTTGATCTGGCGCTAGCGGCTTACAATGCCGGCCCAGAGCGCCGGGCACTGCAGTACGGGACAATTCCCGCGATTTCAGAGACGCGCAGTTATGTCCAAACCATCCTGACCAACTGGGGCCGCCTGATTGAATTGGAGACCCGGGCGACTGCCAGGCAAGCCGAGCGCGCCGAGTTCGCGGCGCGCACAGCAACTATCACAGATTACTCGGCTCGTTCATTTCAGCAGGAGCAGGCACTGGGGCCAAAACCATTCTAATGCCATCCTGCTCACGGTGCTCGCCTAGGGCGCCGGGCACCGTAAGAAATTGCTCAAGCCCTGAGCGGCTATCCAGCGCAAGGCTTACGCCTGTAATGTGCGGTCATTTTCCAGCACCCGCGCCTGATGTGAGAGCAATAGCTCATAGGCCCGGCGCTGCGCTTCATGAATGATGCCGGGACGCAGCTGAACCTGAATTTCGCCGCGTTCGCGTGTGGCGATTTCAAAGTAAAAGCCTTTGAGCGCTTCGCACGTCAGGAACACCTCCGGGTTGGCGTAAGCCTTGTAATTGTGGAGGAAGGCGACGCAAAACCGGGCGCGGACGGCATCAATCCCCAAGGCCTCAAACAGCTGGTTGCACAGCTCGTCCTTCAAGGCGACTGGTCCTTTGAGAACTTTGTGCAGGCGCGGGCGCGCGATGTTGATGCGATCAGCCAGGTGCGCAAGCAACACTCCCTGCCGAGCAGCCTCAGCACCGATCAGACGTTTGTATTGATCTTGCGCCGTGAGACGCACCGGCTCCGGGCTCAGCTCGTCTGCCGCTTCATCCGGTGCCGCTTCGCCGGCTGCAAAGATTGAATCTGGCGTGATCTTGCGTTCGGTCATGATGTACCCCTCCCTTATCGATTGGGCCACGCCCGTCTTAAATCTGTCAATAAGGGAAGAATCTGAAATTAAATCCGTTTCAGCCAGTAGAATCGTTCGCAAACCGGTCCGGTTCGAACGTTTGAAAACTCTGAACAGGGCAACGAAAACCTCTCCTTTTATGATCGGCAAAACACTGGGCACTGCATTCATTTCATAAAGCCCTGGCATTTCATAAAGCTCTGGCTGACCATCTGCAGCTGCCCCCAAGGCTGCAGCATTTGGCTGGCCAGTTCGCGCATTGCCGAGAAAAGGGCCGCCTAGCCGGTCGAGCAGTTACCGCGCAGGCGCTTGGCGAAGCCGGCATTTGATTGGAACCAGGCCTCCAGCTGCCCCAGCCTAGCGTTCCGGTATCGTCAACGAGGCGGATATAGCGATTCGCGGTAGCCTGTACGGGAGCGGCAAATAGCATTTCCCGGGCCAGAAGTCGTTTGCTCGGCAAGCGGCAATCACGCGAGCGGTCATAGAAACTGTAATTGCCCTTTGAGCAATCAGGCTGCCGCGGCCCGACTATTTCTGGAAACAAGCGAGCGCAAATGCGGCAGCGTCGTCATCATCGCATTGCCGGCAGCGCGCCGGATCTACCTTTTGATCATGCCGGCAACCAAACCGCGCAGCTCAAGGAAGGAGATCTAGCGATGAAATACCTCAGCAGAGGACAGGGGCAAGTTATTGCCCAAAGCGCTGTAATATTGGCACTCGGCTTGGTGCTGGGTAGCGAGGCTGCAATGGCCGGCGCAGATACAACTTTCAACACCGCGCTGACCGCTTTCACTGGCTTTCTTGAAGGCTCGGGCGGCAAGATCATCACCGTGCTCAGCCTAGCCGGCGGTATCGTGGGCCTGGCGTCAGGACGTTTTAGCCTGGCGCAAGTTGCCATCCCAGTTGGGGTCGGTGTCGGCGCGGGGACCGGGGTTCCCATCGTCACTGCCGCGGTCACCGCGACGATCTGACCAGGCTGTTGTCCGGCGCGAAATTTACAGTTGCACCGGACTATTCGGAAGGGCGGCGCCTGCCATGCAGCGATACACAGTCCCCGTGCATCTCGATGATCCTGAACTGATCGGCTTTTGGACGCTCGATGAGTTCATCGCGATGATCGTTCCTTTTGCTTGGGGCGTCTTGTCTCAACATATTCTGATTGGGCTCATAACAAGCGTGCTGGCCTGGTGGGGATTGCGCAAGTTGAAGGCAGGACGTGCGGCTTCCTGGATCATCCATCTAGCCTACTGGTACCTGCCAGGCTCGTTCATGGGCCTCAAAGCAACGCCGCCCTCCCACCTTCGCGTGATGGCGGGCTGAAATGGACCTGGCGATCTCGCATGCTCAGGCGCAGCGGCTCTTAAAGCAGCGCAACCTGCTAGCAATTTGCTGCGCCGTGCTTTTTGGGATTTCGGTCCTGTTGACGCTGACCGCCGCGAGCCGCGAGCGCGAAGTCGTGCTGCAGCCAGTGCTGGCAAGGCCGCTCACGCTCTCCTCGTCGCACATCGAGAAGGACTATCTCGAACTCGTGACCCGGGACGCGGCGCTGCTTACGCTCAATCGCTCGCCCTCCGGCCTCCAGTATTGGATGGAGTCGATCCTGGAGATCACCGATCCCAGGACCCATGGCCGGATGAAGGCCGAACTGATGAAAGTGCTGAACGAGCAAAACGGCTCGAACGTCTCGCAATATTTCACCATCGACAGACTCACTGTCGACCCGGAAGGCCTGACCAGCGAGGTGGGCGGCATCCTCCACACCGTTGTCGGCTCAAAGGAAGTGACCGCCGAGGCGCGCACCTTCCGCTTCGTGTGGTCCTATTCGGGCGTGAGCCTGAAGCTCGCTGGGTTTGGCCAGGTCACTGACAGAAACGACGGTGGCCAGGACGCGGATCGCAAGAACACTGCCGGGAGGAAGGACGCATGACGATATCTCTCGCCCTCAGCTTGCCGGCCTGCGCGATTAGCGCGGGCGCGATACTCGCCGGACGGCCCTTCGCCATCATCGGCCGCCCAATTGGCGCCGCGCTGATCGCCTTGGGAGTACTTGGCCTCGCAGCGCCCGCCCTGGCCGACCAAAACGTGATGGCAGCCGATAACGGTACAATCCAGTGCATCGTCTCAGCCAAGGACCTGACCCGCATCAGCCTGGCTGGCGACCAGTTCGCTTCGGTCTCGAAGGTCACCACTGGCAATCCGGCCGAAGACTTCAGAATCGTCAACGAGCCGGTGCGGGGCGACATCTATATATCGGTACCTGATGGCTTCCCAAGGGCGACGCTCTCGTTCTTCGGCACGACGCGCAAAGGCTTCGTCTATAAGTTTGTCTGCCAGGTACGCGGGACAGAGGCTGAGCAGGTGCTCATTACCAATGCCGCGATCGCCAGTGAACGCGCCCGCGACTGGGAGGTACAAAGCTCACCCGAGGATGCCGCAGTGCGGCTTGCTCAGGCGATGTACCGCGGCGAGGTGATCGACGGCTTTGAGATGCGCGCGGCCGTGCTCGAGCCGGTCATGGTCGGCAGGCTGCAGGTCCAACAGGTCGGCGAATACCGCGGCGCAGAAATGACCGGGCTGGTCCTGCGCGTGCGCAACACCGCTCGCCAGACGCTGAGCCTCGATGAGAACATGCTCGCCGCGCGCGGGACGCTCGCCTTCATGGCGCCGGTGAGCGAACTCACCGCCGGCCAGGAAGCCGCCGTTTACCTGATCCAGTCAAGCGCCAACTCTTTTGCAGGGGCGCGGTGATGGATTTCGCGAAATTTTTTCAGAACAAGCCCAAGGCGCTCGATGCCGCAGAAGACGCGGACAGCTCGCCGCTCGGTGATGCCATAACCGCCAACGAGGCGGTAAAACGCAAACAAATGCTGGCGCTGGGTTCTGCCGGCGCGGCCGCGCTTGTGGCGGGCTCATTTTACATCTTTGACGATGCGCCAAGTACAAGCGCCAGGCCGATCGAGGAGGAAGTCGCGGGCGTCTCGGTCGACGAGATGGTCAACAAGAACATGGCCGAGAAGGAATGGCGCGCCCAGTCCGAGGCGCAGATCTCGGCGATGGACACCAACATGCGTGCACTCGCGGCGCGGGCCGAACGGGCCGACCAACTCGAAGCCCAGCTCGCCCAGCAGTCGGGCGCCGGCATGGCGCCCGAGACCGAACGCGTGCTCTCCGCTTACCAAAGCGAGAACGAGCAGCTGCGCGCCGCGCTCACGGCCGCGCGCCAGTCGCCGGTGGGGCCCGGCGCGGGCGTTAATTCCGGACCCAATGCCCTTTACGGGCGCACCAGTCCCCCGAGCTACCAGGTGGCAGGTCCGCCACACCTCGCTGGAATGGCGACGACGCCGGCGGGGCAGGCAGCCGCTGCAGCGGCCGGGCTTCCGGTACTGCGTGGCAGCGAGGTCAGCCTCGTGTCCTTCGGCGAGGGGCCGGCGAGCGGCCCCGGAAACCCGGTGCCGAGAGGCAACACGGTCTATACCGACAGCGCCAACTACCTGCCGCCCAATTCGATCGCGGTCGCCAAGGTGATCGTCGGCGTTGATGCCAATGCCGGGGTCCAGAGCCAGACCGATCCGCTACCCGTCGTACTGCGCATTACCGGGCCGGCGCGCTCGGTCTACGACAAGGGGCGGCTGCTCACGACCAATATCGCCGGCTGCCTCGTCAACGGCGCGGCGCGCGCCGACCTCTCTTCGGAGAAAGTCTATGTCAAGCTTCAGCGCATGACATGCCCGCAGCCGGGCGGCCGCTACGCGGTCTCGGACGTCAAGGGGTTCATCGCTTTTGGCGGCAAGACCGGGGTCAGGGGCCGGGTGGTCAGCCGCGAAGGCGCGCTCGTCGGTCAGGCTTTCCTTGCCGGACTTGCCGGCGGGTTCGGGCGCGGGTTTTCGGCGAACACCAGCTCGGTGCTCCAGGGCGCCAATGTCAATGTGAACGGCCAGCGCCAGAAACTCGGCACGAGTGAAATCCTCGAAGGCGGGCTGGGCGAAGGCGTCGCGACCTCGGCCGACATGGTCTCCAAATACCTGATCGAACGGGCCGAACAGTACCAGCCCGTGATCGAGATGCCGACCGGAATCGATGTCGAGATCGTGTTCCTCGAGGGCGTGTTCATCAACGGATGAGGAGTGAAGGCGATGACGTTCCACTTTGCTGACCTGACGCGGCGCAAGGCCGCGAAGCAGGCCCTGAGGCGCGTAGTCTGGCCGCTCGCGGCAGTTGTGCTAGGCAGCGGCACCTCTTTGGTGTGGGCGAGTGGCGAAGGCGGCGCGCGCCGACCGTCGGAGGCCGATGTGGCGGTGGCGAGCTTGCTCAAGGAGCGCCTGCCGCGAACGGCTGTCACCCGCGTCAATTGCCAGGTGGTGGACGGCGTCTGCGAAGTGACTGCCGGCGCGCAGCTGTTCTACGTTGACCGGACCGCACGCTACCTGATGGTCGGGCGGGTCTACGACATGCAGACCCGACAGGACCTGACCGCAGTGCGCCTGCTCGAGGTCAACCCTGACCTGCTGGTCGGCGGGGCGGCAGGCAGCCGCCGTGAAGCCGAGACCACGCAGGCTTCGGCGCGCGGGCTCAATACGTCTGCTGCGCGCGAAGCGAGTCCGCAAGGGTCCCCCCGGACAATATCGCTCGCCGGGCTGTCCGAGGCTGGCGGCATCGTCTGGGGCAACCCGGCCGGTAAGACGGTCACGGTGTTCAGCGATTTTCGCTGCGGCTTTTGCCGTGCGCTTTCGGCCGAGCTCGAGGCGATGAACGTGCGGGTGATCGAGCGGCCGATCTCGGTGCTCGGTAGCCGCGACCTTGCCAACCGGGTCTTTTGCGCGCGCAACCGCCCGCGCGCAGTCAAGGCCGCCTATGCCAGCGCAGCCATTTCCGACAGCAAACCCTGCGACACCTCCGCGCTCGATGCCAACGAACGCTTCGCCCGCGAGGCCGGGATTGCTGGAACCCCGGTGATTGTGCGCTCAGACGGCGCGGTGATTGAAGGCTACCGCCCACGTGCTGTCCTCGAGACCTGGCTCCAGGCCGTGCGGTCATGATCCTGCTCACGCCCCAACAATTGTCAGCGCTCCAGCGCGCGGTGCAACGCCGCTCGCGGGGACAGGTGCGGCTTCCGGCCCTGGATCTCGGGCGCTGCGACGCGATTGCCCTATGGCAGAACCTTGTCGATTCCTTTCCAAATGACGGGAGCACCGGCAGGGGCAGGGTACTCACCCCGGGCGAACTCATGCTGCTGCGCCAACGCGCCTGGCAGCGCTCGGCGGGGCATATGGCGTTGTCGCAGGATAGCCTGACGCTCGAGGCCGGGCTCGCGCTATGGACTCTCGCAGGCAAACTTGAAGCGCTCCGCGCGCGGCAAGCGCGCGGACATGTGGCGCGCCCGGGCCTTGCGCGCGCGGCGAGCGTGGCCGCGCTCGGGCTGGCCGCGACGCAGATGGCAGCCTGCACGAGCCTCTTAGGCGGCAACATCAAGGGCAATTTTGCCTGCAGCGCGCCCGGCGGCACCTGCGCGCCCTCGACCATGATCGATGACCAGGCGCTTGCTGTTATCCAGAATGCGCGCCCGATGGTGCCGGCCTCAGGGCCCTATTTCCAGCCACAGTCACGGACCTCAGATCAGAGCGCCCGGTTGATGCCGACCGGAAGCGGCAGGATCGCCGCAGCCGGCCCAGGTGTCGCCCACCGCGAGCGCCGCGTGCTCAAGGTCGTGTTCCCCTCCTATGTCGATGGCTCCGGCAATTTCCACGAACCGCGGGTAGTGCACACCGTCGCCGATGCGGGAGGCTGGATGCAGCTGCCCGGCGCCAGCTCGGGCGAGCAGGGCGCGGCGCGAGGCCAAGCGAGCACTGATTCAGCTCCAGCCCTCACAGCGCAGCAGGCTCATCCGCCCGGTGATCCTCAACCTGCCGTGCGCCACGAGCCGGACGGGCTGGGCGGACTGCCCGGCCAAGGTGCCGTGCCACCCCGAGCCCAGCCCGATCCCAAGGTGGTCGAGGAAGCGCGGGCCAGAGGGGCGGCGAGGGCGGCAGGCTCGCCGATCGATACGATCAGGGCCGAGGTTGAAGCACGGCTTGGCGGTGCGGCCAAAAGCGGCCAGCCATCCGCGCCATTGCTCGTCCAAAGTGGCACCGCCACCAAACCGGGAGATGCGGCAACTGCTCCGGCAGAGGGCGCGACACAGGGCGCGGCACAAGCTCCTGCCCCGGCACCGATGGCCGCCAATCCTCCCGCGTCCTTCTCCGGCAAGATCGAGGAATAGGTTCATGGCGCGGCGCGGCTTCTGGGACAGCTTCCTAGAACTCCTTTTCGGCGAAAGTACCCGGCCCGAGGCCGACCGGCCGCTGCTCGGTGCGCCGATGCTGGCAAGCTGGCTACCCTACCGCAGTTACGACGCGAAGTCGGGGCTATTCATCAACACCGAGTCCATGGGCTTCATTCTCGAACTCGCCCCGATGATGGGAGCAGACGAGCGCAGCGGCGAGATCCTCACGCAATTCCTCTCTGATGCGGTGCCTGCCGGCTGCGAAATTCAGCTGATCCACTGGCAGAGCCCGTCGGTGGGAGCCCGCATTGCCGACTGGGTCATGCCGCGCGTCGTCGCCAAGGGGGTCTATGGCCGCGCCGCCGCGCACCGCGCGCGCTGGCTGAGGCGCGGCGCCTGGATGTCGATCTCGCGCGACGCGCCGTTCTTTGTGCGGAGCACCCGCCTGATCCTCTCGGTCGGCGCCAGGCTCAGCGGGTCCATCGGCGGCGACGTGCTGTCGAGCGTGCGCGAGAGCCTCAAGGGCACGTGCCAGGCGCTCTCGATCCCGGCGCGCGAGATGGGGCCGGTCGAGCTCATTGCCTTCCTCGACGATTTTCTCTGCCCCTCAGTCGACAATGCCGACCGGCCGGAGCACTATTCCGAACTCGACCCGATCAACGTCCAGTGTATCCGGCGCGATCTCGAGACCCAGGTCACGCCCGACCGGATCGTGCTGAGGACCGAGCGCTTCCGCCCCACCGGAGAAAATGTCGACGGCGCGCCGGTGATCGGCGAGGTGGTGCCCGACGCCTTCGACTGGCGCTTTTTCGCGGTGCGGCACCTGCCCAAGCAGTGGGCGCCCTGGGACGTCCAGAAGATCATCGGCGACATGGTCAACGACAAGCTGCGCTTCGGCTGCAACGTCATGACCGTCATGGGCCTCGTCTTCCAGGATGACGAGGCCGTCGCCTCGCGCACCGGCCTCAAGGTCATGCGCACCACCAGCCTTGCCGACAGCCGCTCGGCCCGCTTCCTTCCCCAGCTCTCCGAGCAGCGCGACGAGTGGCAGTACGTCCAAGGCCAGATCCGCCAGGGCCGCAAGCTCGCCCAGGTCTATTACGGGGTCGGCGCGCTCTCGCCCTTGGGCAAGGGCGACGTCAACGAGCGGCTCGTCAAATCGGTTTACAAGGCGGCAGGCTGGGACCTCATCGACGAGCGCTACCTGCAGGTCATGGGGCTCCTGGCCGCCATGCCGCTGTCGCTGCCGAACGGCCTGACCGCGGATCTCAGGCGCATGAAACGCTTCAAGACCATGCTGACGACCACCGCCGCCTCAATTGCCCCCTTGCAGGGCGAACACTTGGGCGGGCCGATCCCGCATGTGCTCCTCATCGGCCGGCGCGGCCAGCCCTTCTTCTGGTCGCCGTTCCAGAACCAGGCGGGCAATCACAATGTCGCGGTCTTCGGCAAGTCGGGTTCGGGCAAATCGGTCTTCCTTCAGGACGTCTGCGCCGCGATGTCAGGAGCAGGCGCCAAGGTCATCGTCATCGACGACGGGCGCTCGTTCGAGCACATGGCAAAGGCCTTGGGCGGGGCCTTTGTCGAGTTCAAGCTCTCTTCTGGCTTCTCGCTCAATCCATTCGACATGATCGATGCCGCCGCATTGACCAGCGACGAGGACGGCGAGGACTACGAAGTCGAATGCCTCGCGATGCTCAAGGCCATCATCGGCCAGATGGCGCGCCAGCAGGACCGCCTCTCCGACACCGAACGCGGGCTCATCGATTCAGCGGTAAGCGCGGTCTGGCGCGAGAAGCAGCGCAATGGCACGATCGACGATGTCGCGGTGGCGCTGCGCTCGGCGCCATCGCCCTTTGCCGGCGATTTGGCGGACGCCATGGCGCCATTCCTCACCGGCGGAACCTATGGCCGGTTCTTCACGGGTGCCTGCTCGATCGATCTTTCGGCCGGGCTTACCGTCTTCGAGCTCTCCGATCTCTCTTCAAAGCCCGAGCTGCGTTCGGTCGCGCTGACTGCGCTGATGTTCATGACCCTAAGGGTCATGCGCGATCTCGACCGCTCGGTGCCCAAGCTCACCATGATCGACGAGGCCTGGCAATTGCTGGGCGGCGGGCAGATGGGCCAGGCGATCGAGACTTATGCGCGCACCTGCCGCAAGTATGGCGGCTCGCTCATAACCGCGACGCAGTCCTTGAATGACTTCTACAAGTCCGAAGGGTCCCTGGCCGCGCTCGAGAACTCGGACTGGTCGGTCGTGCTCCAGCAGAAGGAGGAGACGATCAATGATCTTGCCAAGCACCAGCGTTTCGAGATGGACCGCTACACCGAAACGCTGCTTCGCTCGCTGAAGCGCAATGGCACCGAGTATTCCGACGTACTGATTAAGGGCCCAGAAACGCTCTGCGTCGGCCGCCTCGTCCTCGATCCCTATTCGGCAACGCTCTATTCCTCGAGCCCCAGGGTCTTCTCCGAAATCGAGGAGAAAGTGCGCGCCGGCCTGGCGCTTCCCGATGCGATCGAGCGCGTCGCTTTCCCCGATTTCGTCCCGCCCGAGCCTGGCGCGCCCGACTTTCATGCCGGCGAGTTCGACGAGGCAGCACCATGAAACATCCTGCCTGTTCAAGCACCGCCCAGGAAGATGACAAGGCACCGCCAAACCCGCAGGATGTCCTCGGGCTTGAGCGAACCGAAGACTGGCCCCAGTCTTTCGCGCCTGACTGTCATGACCTTATCGATCATGACCTGGGAGGGTTTGCGCAGGCCATTGGTCTCGTCAGGGTCGAGCGACACGCGAAGCAGGGGAGCCTCGACAAGCGTGCCAGTCACCAAAAGGACGGTAACGGTCCCGAGATGGCTGAACTGATCGGCCTGGATAACGAGGGCCGGACGGGGTTTGCGGACATCACCTTGCAATGCGACTGTGACCAGGTCGCCACGTCTCATGCAGAGCCCTCGCCGCGGTCATCTGCAAGATCATCGAGCGCAGCATCAAGAAAAGCCGCAAGCTCCACGTCATGGCAATCTGTCGCCCGGACTCGCTTGGACTGGCGCGCACATTCTGCGGCAAAGCCATGTGCGCGCGTGTCCGGAACCCAAATTTGGATGGGGCGAAAGCCTGCGGCACGCAGTTGCGCGCGACGCTTGTTGACACGCTCAAGGGATGAGGACGCCATCATCGTTCTCCAGAGCGTTACATGTGGCACGTCGCTTGCCAGGTCGCAATCGCCAGTGACGGTGCAGACCAAACCTCGCCCTGTTGGGGAGCTGGCCACATGATGAGGGATATCACGCCACGACCGGCACACGCCATTTATGTTGCCTTGCGGCTTGCTGGCTGGCTGGTCACCTGCACGGCGATCGTCGCAGCCCTTTGGGTCTTGCTCTTCGTTCTACTGGGCCAATTCACCTTTGCCGGCACCATCCTTCACCTCGACAATTTCGCGGCACGCTTCGTTGCGGCGGACGCTCAGCGCCAGGCGACGTTCGAAACGCAATTCTGGATCGCCAGCGGAGTGCTTTTCCTCGTGGTCGGCGTGCTGCGCCGCCACGCGCTTCGCGATCTCATCCCCCACAGCAAGGAGACTGCCGATGGCCAGGTCTAAGACGCCGAGCGGCGATGGACCGCTGTTCGAGGAGACCGGCGCGTGGCCGGCCGAGAACCCGCCAATCGCTCCGCGCTTGACGAACGCCCGCAAGCTGGGATGGATGCCTCTTGCCCTTATCGGCGGCCTCGTCGCCGCAGGGCTGTGGGGCGCCTGGGTGACCAAGAACGTGCTCACTGCCGCCGACCTGCCGCCGATGGCTAAAGTCCAGCTCGCCAGGCTAGTCGGCGAATATGTCGAGGCCCAGGCGCGTTCGGCAACGCCGCCCGAACAGGTCACCTCCGAGACCAGGGCTTTCATGGCCGAGATCCAGCGCAACCTTACCGCACGCGGGCAGGCCGGACAAATCGTGCTGGTGGGCGAGGCGGTGCTTGCAGGCGAAGTACCCGACATCACTGCCGAGCTGCGCCGCGAGGTCTATGCGCGGGTCAAGATGCCGCAGCCGGCCGAGGCCAATGCCGGCGATGTCATGGGGGCGATGCGCGCGGCGATGGCGACGCCCCAGGGCGCCGCCAATATTCCCACCGGAAACCCGCTCCATGCCCCCGGCAACTGAGCCTTCCGCCCCGGCTGCGCCCGCGAAGCGCGGTCCGCGCGCGCGCTGGCTCGCGATCGGCGTGCTCAGCGCCGCTCTTGCCGCCAGCTCGGCGCTTTCACAATGGCGCGGCGAGCACGCGGTGCTCATCAACACCACCGAGTCGCTCCCCAACTGGGCCTTCTTCATCGACAAGGGCCGGCTGCCCGAGCGCGGTGATTTTGTGGTCTTCAACCCGCCGGAGAACGCGCTCATTACCGCGCATTTCGGGAAAAACCCGGCGCTCTTCGCCAAGCGCGCGCTCGGCATGCCGGGTGATGTGGTGACGCGCGAGGGTAACAGGGTAAAGGTCAACGGCGAGACGGTCGCGACGCTCAAACCCATGACCAAACGCGGCGAGAGGCTGGTGCCCGGGCCGACAGGGCCTGTCCCCGAGCGCTGCTACTATGTCGGCACGGCGCACCCCGACGGGTTCGACAGCCGCTATGGCGCAATCGGCTTCGTCTGCGCCGACCGGATTGTTGGCACAGGGGATGCGCTGCTGTGAGGCAGCGGCCCCGCCTTTTTCTCGCGCTGGGCTTTGTCGCACTTGCCGGATGGCCGCTCGTCTCGGCGGTCCGCGCCGCCGACCACGGACAGATGGGCGAGACTTTCCCGATCATCGAGACCGACCTGCTGGCGGCGATCGAGACGCGGCTTCGGACCCTAGAAGCCAATGGCGGGATCGAGCGGCTGCAAAACCAGATGCGCGAGCAGGCCGTCGCCAGCGTGCGCCGCCCCAAGCCCGTTGCAGGGCTCACCCCGGCCACAATGCGGCGCGAATGGCTCCACGATCCCTCGATGGTGCTCGAGGACGACATTGTCGACGCCAAGGGCAATTTGATTGCGCCGCGCGGCACCCGGATGAACCCGCTTGATCATGTAGAGCTCAGCCAGGACCTGGTCTTCGTCGACGGCAGCGATCCAGCCCAGATCGACTGGGCGGTGAGGACCTACAGCGCCTCGCGCGCCAAGGTCATCTTCGTCGCCGGCTCGCCCTTCGATGCGATGAAGCCCTACCAGCGCCGGTTCTGGTTCGACCAGGGTGGGCAGCTGACCGCAAAATTCGGCATCCGCCATACCCCCGCTGTGGTCACTACGGCCACCGTTTCGCATGGCGTCAAGGCTCTCAAGGTCAGCGAAGTGCCGCTCGGCCCCAAAGGCCGCGCGTCATGAGGCATCCGCTGCTGGCATTCCTGCTGACCTCGATGGCCGCGCCCGAGACGCTGCGCCTCAAGAGGCTGCGCTGGGCCTTGGTCCTGCTGTGCATGGGCCTCGCCATTGCCGCCCCTCTCAACACGGTCAGCGTTGCCCTGTTCGGTTCCTTCGGCGCGCTCCCGGCGCTGCTGCTCCTGGTGGCAGCGCCAATCATGGCCATTGTCTATTTCCGCGCCAAGGCCTGCGCCGACGAGAACCATAACCGGGGAGGGGAGCCATGACGCGGCTGCGCCGCCTTGTGCTTGGCACTCTCGCCGGGCTGGCGCTCGCCATGCTTGGTGCCGCACCTGCAAGGGCGAACGCCACTTGCCACGGCAAGTTCGTCAACCCGATCACCGACGTGTGCTGGTCGTGCCTGTTTCCGCTGTCGATCGGCGGGCTTTCGATCTGGAAGGGCTCGCGCCCCGACCCCAAGAACCCGACCTTCCCCTTGTGCGCCTGCGGCTCGCCGATCCCGCGCATCGGTATCTCGGTGGGCTTCTGGGAGCCGGTGCGGCTCGTCGACGTCACCAACAAGGCCTGGTGTTTTCCCAACCTCGGCGGGATCGGGCTCAACCCCGGCTTCGATATCGGCAATGGCCATGTCCAGGGGCGCAGCCAGGTCGGCGGCAAGACCCAGAACTCGTCGCAGTGGCAAGCCCACTACTACATCTACCCGCTGCTCTACTGGATGGAGATCCTCACCGACTTCCTCTGCTTCGAGCAGACCACCTTCGATGTCGCCTATGTGACCGAGCTCGACCCGCTCTGGCAGGATTCGGCGCTGACCTCGATCCTCAATCCCGAGGTCGCGCTCTTCGCCAACCCGCTCGCCACCGCAGCATGCGCCGCCGACTGCGTGGCGTCGACTGCAAAGCTCCCGATCGACCAGATGTTCTGGTGCGCGGGCTGCAACGGCTCGATGTATCCCCTCAATGGCCATGTCTCGGCGCATGTCAGCCCGGTCCAGGCCTCGCGGCTCGTCGCCGAACGTATGCTCTACAAGGTCCACCGCCAGGCACTGGCCTGGGGGACGATGGGCTCCAAGGCGCTGTGCCACAAGTACCTGATGCCGGTGATGAGGAAGCAGCAATACCGGCTGCAGATGACCAATCCGGTCTCGACGGTGAAGGGGCGCTATGCCTGCGCGCCGATCGGCGCGACGACGATCATTCCCCACACCGGCAAGTCGTTTCCCGTCAAGGGAGAGGACTTTGGCTACCTCGTCTGGAGGAAACGCAATTGCTGCATGCTTTAAGAAATCTGGCTGCCTTGCGCTCCTGTTGCACCCGCGCCCGGGCGGGTGCCGCCGCCAGTTTTGTCGCGCTCGCGGCGGTCTCGGCGGCGCTCGCGCAGAGTGCCGCGCAGACGGTCGAGGACCTCGATCTGGCGGCGATCAAGGCGCTAGGGAGCGAGCAGGTGAGGGAAGCGCAGGCCCTGGTCGACGCCGTGGCCCATAGCGGCGAGGCGCACCAGGCCGAGGCCGAAGACCTTCGCGACGCCGGGCTCGCGGCGGCGGCTGCGCTCGATCCCGCGAGCCTTGTGAGGGGCCCGGAAGGCCCGGTCGACTTCGACGAAATCCTCGCCGGCGCGGCCGCCAACAGTCAGGCGCCGATGGGCGAGGGGCCGCTGTTCACGGTCTTCGCCAGCCTCTCGATGCCGCAGGCCTCGCTCTCCCGCCTGATCCGCGACACCACCCAGGCCGGGGGCGTGGTCGTCTTCCGCGGCTTCCCGCAAAACAGCACGAAGGCCTTTGCCGAAGGGCTCAAGCGCGTCGTCACCGACGAGCGGCAGGAAGCCCATATCGCGATCGACCCGCGGCTGTTTCGCGCCTTTGCCGTCACCGCCGCGCCGACCTTCGTGGTGACGGGACGCGCCTACGAGCTCTGCGACGGGTTCGACTGCACCAGCATGGTCCCCGACCACGACCGCATGACCGGCAATGTCACGGTCGAATATGCGCTCGAGCGCTTTGCGACAAGTCGCGGACCGGGTGCCGGCGTCGCCCGGGTGGCGCTCGCCGAGCTGCGCAAGGGCAGCTGACATGAAGGGAGCGGGACCGCGGATGGCAAGGGGCAGGGCGGGCCGGTTCGCGCGCCTTGCTCTCCCCTGCCTGCTTCTCGTGCTCGCTGCCCTCCCGGCCCAGGCGCAGGTCTATATCCCGCCGCCCGATGACCTCGTCGAAGAGCTGCCGGTCCTGCCGCCCGACGTCGATCCCGTCCTGCCTGCACCCGCACCCCCGCCACCTTCCGCGCCAAGCACCATGAGCGCTGAGGAAGCCAAGGCCGAGGCGAGGAGCACCGGCGCCGCGCTGCGGGGTGCCTACCAGGGGCTGACCCAGGAGGCCGGCGCCGCAGGCCAGGTCCCGGGCTATCAGGAAAGCTATCCCGGTCAGACCCAGTACTACACCAATCCGGAAGCGCTGCAGACCGACGGCGCGGTGGCGGGCTGGAACAGCGAGGCCTACCGCACCGCCAATTCGACAACGCGGCCGACGGTCGACGTGACGCGCAGCGATCTTGCCCGCGCGGCCGCGATCGAAGCCAATCCCGATGCCTATTTGGAAGGCATGAGCGCCGATGGATCGACCGGCGACTGCGTGCCGCTCCCGCCCGGTTCGGGTGCGCCCAACACCGCGGAATGGACCTGCCATGTCGGCTCGCAGGTGGTCGAGCAGCCACGGACTTGCACCAGCAGCCTATGGCTCACGGAATGGAATGATACTCTCTACCAGTACATTTGCGTCACCAGTCCCAGCTTTGCCGGCTGCACTTCGCTTGCCGGCAATGCCCAGTGCCGCATGACCTCGAGCTTCCCGGTTCCGGAATACGGGCTCACCGTCGACTATTACGACTGCGACGCCGCTGTCAGCGATCCCAACGTCTATTTGATCGCCACGCTGCCCAAGCCGCCGCCCGCCGATGCTTTCGCGGTCGTGAGCAACGCCTATCGCTGCAATGCCGGGGGCATCAGCGATGCCCTGACCTTCGATCCCGTCTCCGGCATGCCGCTGCAATATGTGACCGGCCTGCAGCAGTGCGGGACGATTGCCTCGGACCCCACCTGCACCCGCACGAGCGCGGCGGCCGCCGGGCTTGCCGAGCGAGCGCTGTGCAAGACCTGGGACTTCATCGGCGATCCCTTCGGCGGCGGCGGATACCTGACCTGCATCGAGCCCGCCGCGCCCGAGGAGGTCTATCTCTGCTCGTCGAATGTCGCCGGAATGACGCCGGAAAGCGCGGTTTCGAAGTGGTTGACGCAAGCGTGGACCGACGGCGCCTGCAGCATCGATCCGGCCAGTTGCAGCCTGTCCTCGGAGACCTGCACTGCGCCGGGTGAAACCAGGGTCATCGGCGGCGTGGCGGTCACCCGCCCGTGCTGGGAACGCACGCGGACGTACCTCTGCCAAAGCGTGGTCGGCGGCGGTAACGACTGCGGCGCGCTCGAGGCCCAGGCGGGATGCTCGCTTGCGCGCGAGGTCTGCCTCGACGATCCGCCCTTGGCCGATGGCTCCTGCGCGGTCAGCGAGCGGGTCTATTCCTGTCCGATCCCGGGCACCAGCGAGGAGCCCGCGCAGTACATCTGCGGCGGCGACGTCTACTGCGTGAACGGCGACTGCGAGGCGGTGGAACGCGAAGCCTCCGACGAATTTAAGGATGCCGTGGTCGCGCTCAACGCACTCGGCCAGGCCAATGCCGAGTTCGACGAAGCCGCGCTCACGCTGTTCAGGGGGACGCGCGAAAGCTGCTCGCACAAGGTCTTCGGTCTTTCGAACTGCTGCTCGGGCAAGGGCGTGCCGCTCCTCACCCCCTGGCTCTGCTCCTCGGCCGAGAAACTCCTCGACGAGAAGGACGATGCGGGGCTGTGCCACAAGGTCGGAACCTACTGTTCGTCGAGCTTCCTTGGCATCTGCGTCACCAAGAAGGACGTCTACTGCTGCTTCCAGTCCAAGATCAGCCGCATCCTTCAGGAGCAGGGCCGCCCGCAGATCGGCAAGCCCTGGGGTAAGCCCAAGACCGAGACCTGCGAGGGGTTTACGATCTTCGAGTTCCAGCAGCTTGACCTGTCGGTGATGGATTTTTCCGAGGTCTACGCCGACTTCATGGAAGCCGCGAAGCTCCCCGACGAGGCCGCTGCTCTCGTCCAGATCCAGCAGAAGATCGCCGACTACTATGCGGCGCACAAGCCATGAGCCCCCAAGAGGTCAGGAAGAGATCATGATCAACCCCAAGGCTTTTCCCATCGCTGCGAGCCTACTTGCAGTCACCGCCGGGATTGTCCCCTCGGCCCACGCCGATAGTGGCAGCGGGGTAGAGGTCGTACAGGCCGAAGACGATTTCTACTGCAAGGAGCGCAGGCTCGGGACCTGGTTCTACTGCGAGCGGCCCAAAGAAGCGCCGCGCGCGGCGGCAAGCCCCGCGGCCTCTGCGCGCAGCCAGCTTGCGGCGATCTCGGCCAATCTCGAGGAGCTGAAGGCGCGCGCCATCCTCGATCCCAGCGCAGAGAACGTCACCGCCTATGTCCGCTTCCAGCGCGAGCAGCTCGACCGCTCCTCGCTGTTCGCCGATGTCTGGCAGCGCGCTCTGTGGCAGGATCCGGGGCTCGACTACACGCTGCAGCGCCCGGTCTCGACGCTCGGCAAGCGTGCCTGGATCGACCAGCGCAAGACCGACCGCGACCTTGCGATGGCGAAGCTTTCCGGGCGCTACGGGGTGTTCTACTTCTACGCCTCGAGCTGCGGTGCCTGCGATATCTTCGCCCCGATCCTCAAAGCCGTGAGCGACAGGTACGGGCTTGCCGTCCTCGCGGTGTCGATGGACGGCGGCCCGACCGCGACTTTCCCGAACTACGTCGTCGATGCCGGGCAATACGAACGGCTCGGGCTCGGCACCGATCGCCAGGTGCCCGCGCTGGTCCTGTTCGACTCCGTGACGAAGCAACCGATGCCGATCGGTTATGGCATCCTCAGCCAGGACGAGATCATGGACCGGGTGTTCCAGCTGACCCAGGTCCAGCCCGGGAGCGACTTCTGATGCGCGGCGCGCTCACCCATCGCCTCGCGGGCGCCTCGCGCAAGGCTCTGACCTGCGTGCTCGCAGCCTCGGTCGTACTCGCCGTGCCGACACCCGCGCTCGCGGGCGTCGAAGGCGAGATGCAGAACTTCATGTCCGACATGGGCGCGCAGGCCAATGTCACCGGCCCTTCGGCCTACCAGGGCCAGTCGGCGGGCTATTATTCGGGCGGCGCCATGTGGTCGCGCTTTCCGCAGAAGAACATCCAGCCCTTCAACATCCAGCTGCCGCACGCACGCGCCGGCTGCGGCGGCATCGACCTGTTTGCCGGCTCGTTCTCGTTCATCAACACCGCCGAACTGGTCGCGATGCTCAAAGCCACCGCCAACAATGCGCTCGGCTTCGCCTTCAAGCTCGCGATCGACACGATCTCGCCCGAAATCGGCAAGGTCATGGATGAGCTTGCCCAGAAGGTGCAGCAGATGAACCAGATGAACATCTCGAGCTGCGAGACCGCGCAGGCGCTGGTCGGCGGGCTCTGGCCGACCTCGGACACCGCATCGTCGGTCATCTGCGAGGCGATCGCCAACAGCCAGGGTGCGGTCGCCGACTGGGCGCGGGCGCGCCAGCAGTGCAACAATGGCGGGCAGCGCGAGGCCCTGAAGGGTGCGAATTCCGATCCCGACATGAAGGAACAGGCCGGGATGCCGGGCAATTACACCTGGGAAGCGCTCGGCAAGAAGTACGGCGGCTTCGACACCCAGTTCCGCGAGTTCCTGATGACGCTGGTCGGGACCGTGATCTATGATCCCAATGGCAGCGGCGGCAAACCGCGCGTCCAGTTCATCGGCCCGGCGGACTCGGCGCTGATCAGCGCCATGCTCGACGGCACTTCGGCTGCGCCGCACAAGGTCTGGTCCTGCGGCTCGGACACGGCCAAGTGCATGGCGCCAGTCGAAACCGCGCTGGTGATCGGGCCCAATGTCGCGCTCAAGACCAAGGTCCGCGCGTTGATCGAAAGCATGGCCGTCAAGGTGCGCGATCCGGGCGCTTCGCTCACCGCGGCCGAAGTCCAGCTGCTCGGCATGGCCAGCGTGCCCGTCTACAAGATCATCACCGTGAGCGCCGCGGCCGAGTTCGGCATCTCCGCCCAGGAAATCAACGACCTTTCCGAAATCGTCGCGGTCGATCTCGTCACCACCATGACTATGCGGTTCATCGACATGGCAGTGAACGCGCGCTCGGACTTCAACGGGGCGGACGCCGATAGTTTGCGCGAATGGCGCGAGGGACTTTACGAGACCCGGCGAAACTTCCTGGGGCTCGCAGCGCGCACCTCTGCACGCTTCGACCAGACATTCGCGCTGATCCAGCGCACGCAGATGCTCGAGAAGACGCTGCGCACCCAGCTTTCCCCGCAGATGTCGGCGGCGCTGCGCTTCTCGCGCACGCTCAATCAACAGGTCCAGTAGGGGCAGGAACCGCACGATGCTCGAGGTCTTCACGGTCGGCGGCGGCGAGTACCTCGTCAATACCTTCAACGCCATCGCCGCCTGGACCGGCTCGGGCGGGTTCAAGTCGCTGATCCGCGTCGTGCTGGTGATGGGGCTGATCTACGCGCTCCTCGTCACCGCGATGGACCTCGACTGGCGCGCCTGGTTTCGCTGGTTCATCCAGTCGACGCTGATCTACCTGGTGCTCATGGTGCCGACGGTCACCGTCAAGGTCACCGACCGCGTCAATCCAGGGCTTGCCCCCGCCACGGTGGCCAACGTGCCGATCGGGCTCGGCGTCATGGCCTCGTTCACCAGTCAGGTGAGCGACTATTTCACCCGCACGGCCGAGACGGTCTTCGTCATGCCCGCCGCGCTCAATTACTCGAACGGCGGCTTCGTCTACGGCGCGCGGATGTGGGACAAGGTGCGCGGCTTCGAGATCCGCAACCCTGTCTTCAAGGCCAACCTCGACGGTTACCTGAAGCAGTGCGCCTATTACGACATCCTGCTTGGCACCAAGAGTCTGAAGCTGCTTAGCGAATCTACCGATCTCTGGGCCGACCTTGGGGCGGGTGCCGCAACCAACCGCGGCATGAAGTACCTGACCGATACCGGCGCCGGCTCAGTCGATATCGAGGGCAAGACCTGTGCCGAGGCTTGGACGCTGATCGACGGGCAATGGGAAGCCGAGATCAATGCCTATGCACTGCCCTTTGCCCACACGATGTACCCCAAGCTCAGCCAGGCCGCCGCCGGGGCCAAGCTCGCCGCCGATGTGCCGCTCGTCTCGCAGCTGCTCACCGGCGCCGCCATGCCGCGCAACCAGTTCCTCAAGCAGAAGAGCGTGGTCGATGCCTTCGAGGCCGCCCAGCTCGACTTCGGCAATGCCGACAGCGATTCCTTCGCGCTCCAGCGCGCCGATGCCCAGACCCGCAACGCCATGACCACCACGGCCGAGCAGGGGCTTATCTGGATTCCGGTGCTGAACGTCGTGCTGACGGTCGTGTTCTATGCGCTCTTTCCGATCGTCTTTCCGCTGCTGCTGTTCCCGAAGAGCGGCATCGCGACGCTCAAGGGCTACTTCGCCGGGTTCTTCTACCTCGCCGCCTGGGGACCGATCTACGTCCTCATCCACATGTTCATCATGGACCGGCTGACCGCTCAGACCAATGCGGCGGCGCCGGGCGGGATTGCGCTCTCCAACTGGGCGGGGATCGACGCGGTCAACCAGGACATCGCGACGATGGCCGGGTTCCTGATGATGTCGGTGCCGGTGCTCGCGCTGATGGTTATGCGCGGGACCATGTCGGTTGCCTCGAACATGGGCTCGATGCTCAGTGCGCCGCAAGGGGCGGCCGATGCTGCCGCGCTCGAGAGGACCACCGGCAACTACACTTTCGGCGATGTCAGCCATGGCAACTTCAACGCCAACAACCGCCAGATGGCGCAGTGGAACCAGGCCCCCAATCTGGCTGTGGGTGCAAGCCACATGGGCCTCAGAAGCGACGATGGCGCGATGACCCATGCCTATGGCAGCGGCGCGCGGGTGATCGACACGAGCGGGGCAATCTCGCAGTTGCCGTTCAAGGCCTCGATGACGCGCGGCTATGCCAGCGATTTGCGCAATCAGGGCCAGTGGTACCTCAATGAGGCCGACCGGATCGAGAACGGGACCTCGGCCACCTGGAGCAGCACGCGCGGGACCTTTGGCAGTGCGGTTGCCGCCAGCAGCCAGGTGACCGGAAGCCGCAGCGAACGCGGATCTCGCGCGTCCGACACCCACAATGTCGGCGGCAATGTCATGGTCGAAGGCTCGGCGGGCAAGTCGACACGCGAGGTGACCAACGACGATCTGATCCTGCGGCAGGGCAATAGCCGTTCTTATTCGGACTTTGAAAATCGTACTTTTGGTTACTCTCTTGACCTTGGTGCGCGCTTGGGCGCCTCCTCTCCGGGAGCAGGCGGGGGCGATGAGACCACGCCTAACGCAAGTGGGAAAGGGGAAGGCGCCTCTCGTTCCAAAGGCGCGGGCCTCTCGGGCTCGCTCGGCATCAATGGATACGGAAGAAAGGAATGGGGCGAGGATTCGCGAGTTAGCAGCGAGCGCTCGGCAACGAACCAGACTACTCGCGGCACCGACAAATCCGAGGACGTCAGCAGCCGGGTCGTGGTCAGTGGCAACAGCGGGGATATCCAGTCTTCGGGCACGTTCAGCCAGAACTCCGACTACACCGATGCCAGCCAGAGCCGGACCAGCAGCGAAGGCACCGACTGGCGGGTCTCCGAAGCCGAGGAACGCCGCGCGGCTGCAGCGCGCTACCGCGAGATCGGCAGCCGGATGATGAACGAAGCAAGCTATGCGGAAAGCCACGGGTTTCAGGTCTCGAGCGACATGTCGAACCTGATCCAGGATCGATACGAGGCACTGCAGCGCGAGCATCCCGAGTGGCACCTGCCAGACATTGCCAACCCGCGGCTCGATTACCGCGACATGGCACGGCGCGACCAGGCGATTAGCTACATCATGGACGACCTGCTGAGCGACCTCAGGAACCACCGGATTGACGAGCTGGGCGATGTGGCGGCGATCGCCGGGCAGGGCAAGATTGGCAGCTATGCCGATCTCAGCATGCCGCAAGGCGCATCGCTTCCGTCTGCCGATAGCACGCCGCCGGTCATCGCTTCGCCGCTCGAAGCTGGTACGCTGCTCGCGGCGCCCAATGGCCCGGTCGACGGCGCCAAATTGGCGCGAGAGCTGGGTCTGGGCGTCAAATCCGCGGCGCGGCTCGGCCAAATGGATGGCGATCTCGTCCCTGCCATGGGAGTGGTGGCAGACGAGGCGAGGGCGCTCGGGCTGCCGCGACCGGTAGTCACATCCGGAAATGACAGCACCCAGCATGCCTCCGGCTCTGCGCACTACGACAATCGCGCGCTCGACTTCCGCGGCAACAACATCTCAGACCAGCAGGGAGAACAGTGGGCGGAGCGCGTGCGCGAGCGCCTGGGCCCGAATTATGCGGTCGATTTTGAAAGGTTCCCGGATGCGCCAGCCAAAGACCATTTACATGTGGCGAAGCGAAAGAGTTAGCTGACTACCCCAGCAGTTTTCCTTCAATCACAAAAAAACGCCAAAAAGGCGATCGCCAAGACGACGAACGCAATCGAATATGGCTCGAGAGCAAATTCTCAGTGGGCCGGGGAGGTGTCAGGAGCCGACAAGCGCTCACAAGTCACAGGGTCGCAATCGATGCCTTTCACATTGATCGGCAAGCCATCCAGTCCGTAACGATTGTGGTCCATGGCGGGGCTCCTTGCGCTGGCAGGATCATATCCGGCTCTCGCCGGATTTTCAATGATCTGCCAGGAAAAGGGAAAGCCCTCCGCACCCATTTCGAACCTCCGCACTCCCCGGCGCAAAGCGCCGATCACCTCAGCCCCCATCGGCAGAAATGCGGAGAATAGAGCGACCATTCTCCGCATGATGTGCGGTGATTGGAGTACAGAGTGCTCGCCCGACCCAAGATGCGAACCTTGACAAGGTAAGAATTATTCCTTACCTCAATCCCCGACATGGAGAGCATCATGGCGATTTCACTCGAAGAAATCAGCACCATCACCGCCAAGGGGCAAACGACGATCCCCAAGGCTGTGCGTCAGGCCCTTGGCGTCGACTACGGCGGCCGCATTGCCTTTCGCGTGAGCGATGGGGGGGTTACCGTCTGCCGTGCCGACGACGACGAAGATCCGGCAATCGACAGCTTCCTGAGTTTCCTGGCGGCCGATCTGAAGCGTCATCCCGAGGCCGTAAAGGCGCTTGGTCCGGAACTGGCAGCGCGCATCACGGCGCTCACGGCCGATGTTCCGGTCGATCTCGATGACGCGATCGATGGCGACGTCGCCCTTTGAAGAGGAAGCCCATTCCTGAAAGGCTGACGGTCAACGGATGGGCGCTTTACGCTCATCCGCTTTTTCTCGAACAGCTTGAGAAGCTGACGCTTGCGGTTGAACGCGCCCGCGAGAAGGATCCGGGTGGATACGCGTCGACTGCCAACGCCAAACTTCTGGCAGCGCTCCGCAAGCTCATGTTCGAGGTGATCCCCATCGATCCCGCTCGCCCCGAATTCCGCCAAGGCGGGACGCTCGGTCCGGCGCGCAAGCACTGGTTTCGGGCAAAGTTCGGCAATGGCCGCTTCCGCCTGTTCTTCCGCTATTCGACCGCAGCGAAGATCATCATCCTGGCCTGGGTTAACGACAGCGACACGCTTCGCACCTATGGCGCGAAGACCGATGCCTATGCCGTGTTCAAGACCATGCTCGACAAGGGCAACCCGCCCGAGGATTGGGATGCCCTGCTGAAGGCGAGCCAGTCACTTGCGGAGAAATGATCAGGACGGCTCAGGCGCCATCCCTGACGTCAACGTACTCGGCCTCGATCCGGTCGACCTCGACGATACGGCCGCGCGCACGAACGCGCCCGCTCAAGCCGTCCGCGACGGCTTCATCGACAAACCCTAGCCGCCAGCACATCCCGTCATCGTCGCGCAGGATCAGCCCGCGCGCACCCGGTTCGATGGTGCCGACAAATGTGCTTGCAGATAGGCGGGCGGGCTGGATCATGTAATCACCTTGGCATCCTGATAGCGGGCAGGGGAGTTTGTGGCGAGATCAGGATGCAAGTCATGCCGGCAATGGCTGTCTTTTTCGCCATGACAGCAGCCGGTTCGGCAAGTGCAAGGCGCCGATGATGATGAACAGCCCCATGAATACCGATATCTTCAGGGGCATGTCCCCACGAAATCGGGGCGGTGTCGTCGCAGACATATCGAGCAGAAACAGGTAGAGTTCAGGCGAGCGAGAACCATAGACGGCAAGGCCGAGGCAAGCGCCAAGCATTGTTGTGCGCACTGCCGCCGCGCGGCCGCCAACGATGGCGTCACCCTCCCAAATTGCAGTCCACCCCTGACAAGAAACCGCCGCGCCGCAGATAAAGTTCAGGCCGCAGACCAACAGAGCAGGACCTGGGCCGAGATGGCGTCCCAGATGGAAGCCAACCGTCTGGTCAAAAGTCACCGCGAGCAGGAACATGCCGATCAGCAATGTCAGGATGCCCCCCGATATGCCATTTTTGCGGCCAGGGTCAGCGCCATGGCGGACTGGCACTGGTCTTAACACGGTGGCAGTGGGCACAGTCTTGGCGCGCCGCACCACTGGACCTGGTCCTGGAGCTCTTGCAGGCGAAGCCTTGACGCTCTTGGACCCGGTTGCCTGGCCGGCCGCCGGCAGCGATGTGGGCTTGGGATCCATTGGCAACGGTCCATAACGCTTGCGGAACTGATGACGCAGTCGGCGCAATGCCTTCATCTCAATCTGGCGGATGCGCTGGGGGTTCACTCCAAACTCTTCGCCAATTTGCTGCAAGGTCCATTCACCGTGACCGCCAAGTCCGAAGCGCAACCGGATGACACGCTCCTCGCGCGCAGAGAGGCAGGACAAGGCCGCGGTCAGGACACCGATATCGCCGATCAGGTCGATTGATCGCGGCTTGCTGGTTGCCTGCATGGCTTCGGCCATGTCCACCCGCTCTGGCGCATCAAGCATGTCGCGCGGCGCTGCTCCGCTGCGAAGGCACAGCAGGTCATCGTCCTCCACCGCGTTTGCCAGCAATGTCCGGCTGCAAGACTGGCGCGGCCCGGTGGGAGGCGTCCCGGACCGCGCCTTCCGTCCGGATGTGCGCTGCGCACCCGGGGGAAGCGATTGGGTTCTGGCCGGTTTCGCTGTCGGCATCAGAAAAAGCCGGTCCGGCGGCCGTAGGAGAGGTCGCTGGTTGCAGAATCGCCAAGCGCCGACCGGCGCACGCTCAGGGTCACGCCGCGCCCGCGCGCCGCGCGCAGATGCAGGTCGCGAACATCGATGCCACCCACGCTCCGCCCAGTCCTGAGCGTCGCGTTCATTGGCAAAGTCTCCGATTTCCTGATGGTCATAGGACATGGCTCTCGTCCTCCCTGGTTGTGGGTGATGCATCTCGCAGGCTCGGGGCAGGGGCCGCAGGGCAAAGCGCAACGAAGGCCGCAGCGAGCGCCACAGCTGCCATGGCGGCAAGCGCCAGTGTCTCGACTTGCTCGTCGGCGACAACACTGGTGAGCACCGCCAACCAGACCCGCGCCGCCTGGCAGCCATCGAACAGCCGCATGCGCCGCTCGCGCGAAAGCAAGGGCAGGGGCCTCACAGGTCGAGCCCCAGCGATTTTTCCGGGACAGGGAGTTGTCGCACCGGTGCTGCAACCGGACCGAGAACAGCATCGAGCTTCGCCTTCAGTTCCGGGCTCATCCTGAGTTCGGGGAACTGGCGAGGCTCGATCGGGTTCGCGGGCCGCGCGTCAACCTCGAGCCTGCCGACCGTCTCGAGCGCCGAGGTCTTGTTGCCCGGCGTCCGGTCGAGCTGAAACTTGAGCGCCTCGAGGTCGTTGGTCACGACCCGCATGTCGTCGGTCGCGCGGGTGTTGAGCACGTTCTGGGTGCGCTGGGTGGCGAGGTTGCGCTGCCGTGAAGAGATCACCTCGATCGCCTGGGCCTGGGTCATGCCCTGCGCCATGTGCGCGTTGAGCGCATAGCCCAGGTCAAGCCGCCGCAGCATGGGATCGCTGGAGGGCAGGGTGATCTGCCGCTTGTCGGCAAGCTCAAGCGTCACGGCTTGTCCAGTTGCCGAGACGACCGTCGCATAGGTCGACTTCGCGATATCGCGGGCGGCATCCTTTTCGCGCCAGAACACCGTCTCGCCGCCATGGAGGGTAATGTCCTTGCGGTCGTAGAGCCCGATCCGGTCGAAACGGGGCTGCGGATCGATCCTGTCGGGGTCGATGGCCTTACGCTTGCCATCGCGCTCCAGCGTCACCTTACCGTCGCGGCCGATCGCCACCACGTCATACTCGCCGCGCCTCAGCCCCAGTTCGCGCACGTCCATCCGCGCCTCAAGCACCTGGCCGGGCCGGTAGGTCGAGGCAAAGCGCATCTCCTCACGGGTGGCGTTGGCGCTCTGCAGGGTCGAGAACGGGACGCCGGGGCCGGTAAGACTGCCCTCCTTGAGCAGGCCCTGCTGGACAAGGCCGTTGATCCGGGTGCGGTCATCGCGGCCCGCCGTGAATATCGCCGTGCGCGCGCGCTCCGCGGGCGCAAGCGACAACCAGAGGTCGGCGGCGGCGGCAATATGGTCGGCCTTGTCCTCGATCACCCGGCCGTGGGCCGCCAGGAGATCGAGCGCCAGGCCGGCATGGCCTTCGTTCGAGAGACCAGCAACCGCGAGCAGCAGCGGCGAGCCCTTCTGGCGGATGTTCTCGTCCATCCTGACTGTCGCCTGCCCCGCAGCCTGCGACACCGCGAACATCTTGCCCTGCTCGATCGCCGAGAGCTGCTGGCGGTCGCCCATGAAGGGTGCCTTGGCGAGGTCGAGGCGCTCGGCGATCATGGTCAGGCTCGCCATGTCGCGCGAGGAGACCATCGAACTTTCGTCGGTGATGATGACCGTGTTCTGAAGCGCGGTGCGCGCTGTCTCGAACCGTTCGCCCTGGCCTTGCGCGGCGGGCCCGGCATAGCGGTTGACGAAGCTGGCAATGGTCCAGGCTTCGATCCCGGCCTCGCGCATCTGCTCGGCAGTCATCGTGCCTGAGCCTCCGCCGCGCAGGTCAGCAACCATCTTGTTCTGGAAGGCGAGGCCAACGAGCTTGACCCCTTCGGCGGACAGCACCTTGTCGAGCGCGCCCAGCAGCGTCGACTTGCCCGCGCCAGCCACTCCCTGGATGTTGAGGAAACGGTCCTTGCCTGAGAGCACGGCCACGCCCGCGGCGAGCTGCCCGGCATTGAGCTGCCAGCCATCGCTGCCGGCGCGCTCGATCCCGAGTTCGCGTGCCGCCGCCTGGAGCCGTGCCATGGCGACATCAGGCGCCATGAACACCCGGCCCTTGCCGGCTCCGGCATGGATCCGGTCCAGTATCTGCTGTTCTCGCCCGAGCGCCGCGGGCGTGGTCACGAGATCGTAGTGCCCATCGAGCCGGTCGGACTTGCCGGGGATCAGATGCCCCTCACGGACCAGTTCGCCGATCCGCAGGGCGACAGCGCCCCCTTCGAGACCCTTGATCTGGAAGCCGAGCGCGGCGCTCAGGATCGCCTGCGGGCTGAAGGCGGCCTCGCGCTCCGAAAGGTGCCGGATGGCCGAGGCAGTGGCATGCTGGGCCTTGATCGTCTCGGCGGAAAGGAAGAGTGCGGCCGGGCCGCTGACCGCGAGCGCACTGGGCGGCCGCATGGCAGCGCTGATCCGTTCGGCGACTTCAGCAAAGGCCTGGCTCGCCGTTTCGCGCAACGTCGGGCGGACCTGATGGGCGGCCCGCGCCATAGCCTCGGCGATCAGGAGTTTGCCGTCAAAGCCCAGTTCGGCGGCGCGGGTCTTCCAGCCTTCGGCCAGCGCGGCCCGATCCTCGACGGCAAGCTTGGGGTCACGGGTGTAAAGGGTGATCTGCTTCTTGGTGGCGAGGCGGGTCGCGCCGGTCTCGGCGATCTTTGCCTCGATCTCGTTTGCCCGGGTCGAAAAGGCCTTGATAACGGCCGTTGGCACACCCTTGATCTCGAATGCGCCATGCTTGCCGGTGGCCTCGGTCTCATAACCGAGCTTCTGGAGCTGGGCGCGGAAGGCGGCGTGATAGAACTGGCCGATTGTCGTGTTGTTCTTCCAGATCTCGCCGTTCCACAGCGCCTTCCAATTGCCCTTGAGGTCGCGGGTCAGATTGGCGACGACAGCGTGAATATGCCCCTGGGGATCGAGCGCGCGGCTCGTGTCATGGGCAAACAGGGCATAAACGAGGTTGCCGGTCTTCTCAGGCTCGCCGCTGCGACTGCGCTCGTAATTGCGGCCTTCGGCAAGCTGCTTCTCGACGAGCTGCGACATGGTCGAGCGCACCGCCGCCATGTGGGCATCCAGGATCCGCCGGTCGCCTGAGACCAGAGCCAGGATCGAGGCGGATTTGGGCATGGAAAAGGTGAGATCGAGACCCAACCTGCGCCCCTCGACCTGTCCCACCTTGTCCCCGTCGGGCAGATGGCCGTTGAGAATGGCTTCAAATGCATCGCGCCCGACCGTTCCCTCGAGCCCGAGTGCGCGCGCACCCTCGCCAGCCCAGACCCCCGCTTCCGCGCTCTCCTCTGCCGTGTAGTAGTTGTCGTTCGCGAAATAGTCGGCAGCACCACCGGACGAACGAACCGCTGCGATGGAATGCATGGCCTAGATCTCCATGCCGTCGCCAGGCGCGATCTCGGGCTCATCGGTGCCTTTAGGCCCGCCTGCGGATCGCTCGATCCGGGTTTCCGGTTCAAGGGCTTCGCCCAGCTCGCGCGCGTTCTGGTTCGCCCGCTGTCCGGCCGCTTTGGCAGCTGACTGTGTGATTGCTTTCGCCTCGCTTGGCGCGTGGCGGGAATGGGTATCGGCGACAGGCGAGGCGCCGCCCGCTCGGAACGACATTGTCGCTGCGATACGGACCGCGGGCGCGCCGCTCTCGGCGCCGACCTGCGGCGGTAGAGGCTCTGCCTCATCTTGCCCCGGCACCGCCGCAGCGGGCCTTACCTGTTTCTCATCGGGCTCGATCAGATTTGCAGGTTGGAGCTCATCCCTGGTCTCCCGGCCACCCTTGTCTTCCGCATCGTCAGCCTCGCCGCCAGCGACATTCGAGAACTCGATCGGCTCGACATTCTCGCGCAGGAAATAGCCATCGGCGACCTTGGGATAGTCCTTCCAGGCGAGCTTGATGCGAGCGGCGTCGAAGCCTTCAGGGAACACCACGAAGCCGCGTAGCGAGGGCAGCTTCATGATGTCGTCGGGAAGCACCAGAGGCTGGACTTCGGAGCGTGGAGTGATCGTCGCGGCGTCGCGGATGTTGGAATAGCCGTAGCTATAGGCTTCATCCATCATTCGCACTTCGCGGTGGCCAATGTAGTCCGAGCAATGCTCGGCGGTGTCACGGTCGGCCGCGGCCAGAATGAGCTTGGTGCGCGCCAGCGAGGCGAGGTTCTGCGCGCCTTCCTTACCGTAAGTCTCCGAGAGCTTGGCGAACGAATGGATGCCGAGCACGAAGGCGCCGCCGAAACCTCGTGCGGTCTGCAGCCCGTCCTCGATCGCCGGCAGGCGATGGAGCGCATGCACCTCGTCGAAGAAGAACCAGGTGCGCAGGTCCCGCGTGCGCGGCAGGCGCATGAGGGTATGAACAGCAAGGTTCATCCACAGCGACAGCAGCGCCCGGTTGAGCACCAGTTCGTTGTGCGAGGAGGTGATGAACAGGATCGAACCCGGCTTGTCCTCGACGCGGACCCAGTCGCAGATCGAAAACGGCGCTTTGCCTTCAGGAAGGAAGCGAAGGGCCTGCGCGTTGGTGTTGAACACGGCCCGGATCGATTCCGCCATTTTGGCCGCCTCGGGCGCCGTCAGCGGGTCGGCGACGGTGTTCTCGAGCATCTTGTGGACCGCCTTGAGGTCGGCCATCATCAGGCGGCTTGCGAGCGCCTGGTTGGTCGCCTGACCTTCCTTGATGAGCTTGATGCAGGACTCGACGAACAGCGTGCGCGCAGCGAGCATCCAGAAGGGTTCCGCGCCGCCGCCATCTGCGGGCAGCAGCGCGGCGGCGATGCCGGTAAAATCGGCGTGGTTCTTCGCTTCTGCGAACACCGACCACGACGGACAGCGCTCGTCCATCGGGTTGAGGATGATGTCGGTTTCCGGGTTGTAGAAGGCCTCGACGTAGGCGCCAGTGAGGTCGAAAACGACAGCCCGGTCGCGCCGCACCCGCATCTGCGCGATAAGTGCGCGCATCTGGGTTGTCTTGCCGGTTCCGGTCGAGCCGATCATCATCGTGTGCGACTGTTCGGTGCGCCAGGGGAAGGGGATACCGGCCATCGAATAGACATGATGGATACCCGCCGCCTTGCGGTCTTCGAGGCTCATTGCCATCACCTGATCGAAACTCTTGCCGGGCAGTTTCTCGGTGATCTCCTGGTCCAGCAGCGCGCGATTGTGGGCATTGATGACACTGGCCAGCTCTGCCCCATCGACCAGCATCGCGCCGCGTTGATGTCGCTCCTCGAGGATCGACTTGCCGCGCCGCTTCGAGAAATCGACGAACCAGACCGCGAGCGGGACGGCGACGAACAGCGAGATGAAGAGCGAACCCCAAATGGCGCGCATGAGCTTGTTCCAGGCGATCACCACATCGGGGTGCGAGGCGACCATCGAGATCGGTGCCGGGATCACTTCGCCCGAAGGCACGGTGAGGTTAATCACCTTGCTCGGCGAGAACTCCATGAAAGCCCAACCGGCGGCATAGATCCGTATCAGGATCATCTCGATTTCGTGTTCGTGAAGTCGGAGCGCGAGGACCACCGAGAGCACGAACAGGAACGTGAAGAACCAGACCAGGAAGGGGAGCCGGGCAGAGGCAAACCACATCAGGAATTCATGCGTGATGAGCTGCGAGCCGCGGGTGAAATCACCGGCATTACGCGGCATGGTTCCGCGCGCCGAATGGTGCTGCAACTTGCCCGGCCGAGCGCGGTCCGACCAGGTGTCAGGCCCCGCCATGGAAGACCTCCATGCGCCGCTCGGCTTCGGTCAGGAGTTCATCGTGAACCTCGGGATATTCGCGCTGGACCATGAGGTCGAGCGCGAGGAAGGTATACTCGGCCGAGAATTGCCGGCGGCGGTCCTGTTCGGACGAACCGGAAAGGTCATCGAGGAAACGCTCGATGGCGATTCGCAGGAGCTTCGATCGGGAGATGTTGCGCGAGGCCGCAGCGGCATTGGCCGCCTCGGCAACTGATCCGGGAAGCCGGACCGAAATCAGGACTGTTTCTGTCATCACCAAACCCTTCGAAAAGGGCCCGGTGGAGATTGCGCCTGGATGTTTTAAGCCATCGGCGATGGCTTGGCAAGGGAAGGGCAGGCCGGCGCCTGCCGTATTCGTATGTATTACGCCCTAAATGGCGCATTTGCGTTGTCTGCATTTGTGTTCATCAATTTGCACACTTTGTGATACACAGAGATGATTGCTGTATACACGCACAATTCCGCCACTTCGCCTGACGGCCATGCCGTGTACGGTCTGCAACTCTTCCCCTCAATCCGATGCCTTGTGTCTAGTGGGTGGTTTCTGGTCTTTGATGCGCATAGAGTCGAGCCTTGACCGCTTGTCCTGTAGCCAAGGAACGCCGCTGATTACAGGACGGGACGCACGATTTATTTTCAGGACTGGTGGCAAAGGGCTTGCCACTGACGGCGCTGCTTGGAATCCTTGGGGCGGGAGGTTTCAGCGCCAACCCACGAGGTATCATCATGGCCAGGAAAGGAAGTCTTGAAGCGGAACGACAGGCGATCGCAAAGGAGCGGAGTGCGCTGGAAGCGCGCGAAGCGAAGCTGCGGGAAAGCGAGCAGGTTGCCATGGCCGAACTGCTGAGGAAGTCAGCACTCGGCAAGGCACCTTTCGAACGGGTCGAAGCATTCTTCGCCGCGCTCGGAAAACTGGGCCTGGAGGAAGCGGAGAAGCGCCTGCGGGCAAGCTGAAACCGGTCTCGAGAGAGGCCAGCGCAGCCGGGGCTCCCAAAGTTGCTGCCTGCATCCGCAGGCAGGCGAGGGGCCCCGGCTGCGCTTTATCTGAACACGCAAAAATGGAGGCCGGAGAGCCCCTTGTCGGTGCCCTCCGGCGCTGCGGCGAATGGTCATTTCAGAACGGGCAATCCGCGTCCCAGTCGGGATCCATGACCACGCTCATGAAGCTTGCGGCGCGGGCGATGTTCGCTTCGTCGAAGTCGTCGGCCATCATGGCCGGGACGGAATGGACGATCCGGTCGATCAGGTCCTGGGAGAGGGCGTTGTAGTCGCCTTCGTCGATGGCGCTGAAGGAACCGTCGTGGTTCTCAATTACGTGCTGGTCGAAGAAGCTGTGCTGGGCCCGGGTCAGGAACGGGCCGCCCGCGGCCCGCCGCGCCAGCAGGGGTGGGGGAGCCGATTTTTTCGCCTTCTTCAGGCGCAAAAATTGGGGGAACCGCCCTTCTTGACGCGGGCCAATGGCGGCCATCATGCTTGGAATTCTGCGAGGGTGTTAAACCTTGTTGGGCAGCACCCCCGTTGGTCCCAGGCACGGGTCTTCCCGCCCGGCCGCTGCGAAGCCTTCGCGGTGTTCCTGGTGGGCGCATCGCCGGTAGCGATGCTTAGGCGCCAGCAGGCCGGCAGGCCATTACTGGCGGGGGCAAGAAGCGAGCGAGCCGGGCCATTACAGTGTGTGTGCGGGTCGACAAAAAAGAAGGGCATCCGGCGGTGAGGCCGGACACCCTTCTGTTTGATGCAGTCGGAGCAGCCCCGCTCAGAATGGCGGAAGTTCATCGCCATTGACGGTGCCACATGCCGTGCGCTTCATCGCAGGCCGCTCAGCTTGCGCTGCGGCTTTGGTCCGCGTTGCCGGAGCCTCGTTCTGGACCGAAGCGTCGCGCACGATGTGCAAGGGAATGCGGGCTTCCCGGAGCCGGTCGGCAAGGTTCGCCTGGATGCCGCCGCCGCTGCACACCACCGCCTCGACCGGCTTGAACGCGAGCATGCGTGCATTGCGCTGATAGGGGGCGGATGCTCCCCGCGAAGCATCGGGCTTGCACAGGATCACCGGCACATTGTGGCGCGACGCCCAGGCCGCCGCGATCACGTCCGCGCCCTTGTTCTGGTCGGTTGTTGCCAGCGCCATCGAGGGCACGCGGGAATGGATCGCATCGAGATAGTCTTCAACGAGCGCGATCTCGGTGAACTGCTGCCCACCCGAGAACACCACGACGGGCCCCGTCGGTGCAAACTGCTCGCGCCGCTGCGCCTTCTGCGCGGCAAGGTAATCGCGCGCCTCGATCATCGAGGCATTGGTCTTGGACGACACCCGCGAGCCCCGGACCGGCGAGAACGGACGGCCGGTTTCGACAAGATAGATCTTCGCGGCAAGGTCGCGCATGCATTCCATCGCGTCACGGCATTCGGCGAGGCTGCGGGCCTGCATGGTGAGGTCTTCAAGGTCGGTCGCGTAGACCTCGCTCGGATCGTACTCGCGCAGCTTCTCCTGAAGCCGGTTCGCCATCGCATCCTCGCGGTCATCGAGGCGCTTGGCCACGACATGGAAGCTGTTGGCCATGCCCCAGGCGACTTCGCCCGCGAAGTCCTCCATCCGGGTGTCGCGGAACAGGTCGAAGACCGTTGCCAGCATCATCTCGATCGCCGCCTGCGCCGCTTCCGGGTCGGGCATTTCGGATGCGCTCGGCTCGTGTTCTATCGAGAGCTTGGCCAGCTCGGTCTGCTCCATGAAAGCCCGGGCGTAGTCGGGCGTAGCAATTTCGCGCGCATAGTGTTCGGCAAGGTCGGCAAAGTTCGAGAAACGATCCTTCATGATTACCTCCAAAAGGAATTTTCTCTCATCACGCTGATGAAAGATGTGCCTTGAAGGACGCCGGAGTCAGGCAGTCAGGGACGGCGGCGCGCACGCGCTGCCGCCGCGAATAGCGGGCGTGGGGGGAGCCGATTTTTGATCGCAAGGCGCTAGCCGCAGCAGGCCAAAATCGGGGGGCACCCGCGATCCTTGACGGCCGCCAATCTCCCAGGCGTCATGCTATGGCGATGCTGATTTCGCTCAGCCACCGAGATGAGAGATGATGTGGTTGCCGCCCCCCAACACGGGACGCAGTGTCTGTGCATGTGAGCATCAAGCTCACAGGGCAAATCGGAGGGGAAACAGGTCATGGATAAGATCATCGGCATCGATCTCGCCAAGCAGTACTTCCAGGTGCATGTAGCCAATCACCGCGGTGAAGTCATTGAACGGCGCAAGCTGACGCGCGACAAGGTCCGGACATACATGTCGGCTCAACAACCCGCCGTAGTTGTCATGGAAGCGTGCGGCAGTGCGCACTACTGGTCGCGCGAATTTGCGGCCATGGGGCACTCCGTGAAGCTCATTGCGCCGCAGTACGTTAAAGCCTTTGTGAAGCGTCAGAAGAACGACGCGGCGGATGCAGAGGCGATTGTCATCGCATCGCTGAGTCCAGGAATGCGCTTCGTCACACCGAAAGGCGCCGATCAGCAGGCAAAGGCGGTCCTGTTCAGGGCGCGTGAACGATTGGTCCATCATCGGACGGAGCTGACCAACGCACTTCGTGCCGTGCTCTACGAGTACGGCTATATCATCGCGCAAGGCCTTCGGAATGTCGCTCGGATCCAGGAAATCGTCGACGCTCCCAACAGTGACCTCCCGCCCATGGTGCGGGAGGAATGCCGCGACATGCTGGAACTGATCATGAGAACGACCGAGGGCATCAATCGGAAGGCGGAGAAGATCAGGGAGCACTCCAAGTCGACGGACGTCTCTCGAAGATTGCAGACTATGCCTGGTGTTGGTCCTGTGCTCGCCATGGCGATTGAGGCGTTCGCGCCGCCCATGGAATTCTTTGAAAGCGGTAGGAACTTCGCGGCATGGCTGGGGCTCGTACCGCGACAATTTTCGTCCGGCGGCAAGGAGCGCCTCGGCAAGGTATCCAAAGCAGGACAGGGCGATATTCGTCGCCTGTTGATCATTGGCGCGATGTCGCGTCTGAATTGGTTGGGCAAGCGATCGATAGTGGAGGGCAGCTGGCTGTCGCGTCTTGTGGAGAAGGGCAAGCCAAAGATGCTCGTCGCGATCGCGCTGGCGAACAAGATGGCCCGGCAGGTCTGGGCCATGCTGACGAAGCAGGAAGATTACAGGAATCCAATGCCGGTGCTGACTGCCTAACGGCAGCGACACCGGCCGGATAGCGGGGGAGGCATGAAGTCGACGACCTGAATGGGCAAAGGATCGAACAGATCTAGGACGGGAAAACCAGCAACTCTCTGCGAGCTCCGAACTCGAATGAGAGATTTGGACCAGTCCTCGCGGATCACCATACCGGCCAGCGGTTTCTGTAAGTGCCGCATGAAAAGGCCTGACAGAAGAGCGCACTCGATCCCCAAGTTCAGACAGGAAGTTTTCTTCTTGCTTCAAAGGCGGCAACCACAGAAGAGAGATTACGGTTTTGCCCCCGAACCCCCTGAACCTGAAAGAGGCAGGGGCGTTCGGGGTTAACCGCAAAACTCAGCAGGTTCTCCCTGCCACAAGGCCGATATCATGATGGCGCGTTTTCCAGCAACAGGCAGAGCCGCTCAGGCAGATTGGAGAACAACATAATGGCCATCGTACCCGATCCGGCGGCGGATCCTTGCGTTGACGGTCAAGGTGCGCCCCGTGGGGACCTGGGCCGAACGTCCGCTGTTATAGGCCGTGTCAAAGCGCGAGGGCTCGACCGATTTTCCGAGCCGCCTAATCGCTTCGCTCGCCAATGTGCGAATGCCGACAACCGGCACGGGTTTGCCGGTCAGCGGCGAAGGCTCCGCCTTCGCATAAAGGCCATAGCCGATTTTCACCAGGCGACCCGATTGCACCTGTTGGCGTAGCGCACGCCCGACAGCGTCATAGCTCCCGAATTCGTCGAAATCGGAACGCATGAACACGTTGCGTCGGGACCTCGAGACCCGCTGGGCGATGAAGTCCGCAATCGACGAAGCTGAACAGGCCGCCTGGCCGTCAGGCTTGCGATAACGTCCGCGCCGGACGCGCACGAGCTCGCGGCTCGCGACGAGCTGCTTGAGTGCCCGTCCAACCGAATCGTAGTCGGCCTGCAGGACAAGCGAGCCGCGATCGACGGTCACATTCTCCGGGATGGAGTCCAGAATCTGGGCGGCAAGGCTCGGCATCTCTCTACCAACATACGACGTTTACGGCATCAAGATACGGCCAAGCGGCAAACATTCCAAGCAATCCACTTCTGCACGAGCCAGATGCCGGATCGCTGCGGGTGGCCCGCGAAACAGGCAGGACAGTAATGAAAAGAACGGCGGCACCGAGAGATGCCGCCGCTTTGAAGTCGAGAACCCTGATCGAAATCCGAGTCCTTCGGGTCGCGATACGAAGCTAGGCTGGGAACGAGACAGAATCATTGTACGGAATCGACTTGGGTTAAGCTCTGCCGCTATACGCCAATGCCTAGCGCAATTATTGTTGCGCTGTGGCCCAGCGGATCACACTTGGCGTTTTCGGAACAACGCGACCGGACTTCCCATCCTGGCCGCTGCCAGAGGCGCGGCCAGCCAACAAGAAGACGGCCCCCTTGCCGGAGCAAGTCTGTCGGGCCGTGGCCCGGTGCGGCACGCACGGGCGCGGCGCGGCGACGGAGGGGGAGGCAAGAGTGCCGGCGGCCCAGAGCCGAGAAAATCCGCACCAGCAAGAGCGCGCCCGGCGGGCGGGCGGGACCGAGTGCGTCCAGCTTGACAGGGCCGCTCATTTGTCAGCCCGGAGGGAGAGGGGCATTGGTTCGAGGAAACGGCTTGCAGCCTCTTATTTTACGAAAATTCGCTCGCACTGCACCTTAAGTATCGTTTTTTCGCAAAAATGGCTTCTTAATCCTCGAATCTTCAGGCATAAGGCTCCGCAGGGAGCCCACAATGTCCAGAAAATCGCTCGCGACGCTGCCGGAAGTCTTCGTCTCGGACGGCACGATCTCCAAGGCCGTTTACCAGGCCGTGGAGCGCGGCGAAATGCGCAAACTTGGCTCGCGGCTCTACACCCGCAATCTCGACGAGGATCCCGAACGATTGGTGCGGCGCAACTGGTATAACCTCGTCGCCGCCTATTATCCTGACGCCATCATTGCCGATCGCACGGCGCTGGAAGGAAAACCGGCCGAAGATGGCTCGGTATTCCTGATCTCATCCAAGCGGCGCGAGACCGAGCTTCCAGGTCTCACCTTACGGCCAAGGTCGGGCCCTGCAGCACTGGAGAGCGATCGTTCGTTCAGTGGGGTCCGGCTTGCTTCGACGGCCAGAACCTATCTCGAAAATTTGCGCCCAACGCGCGGACGCGCGGGCCGAATGTCGAGAACCCTATCCCGCGCCGAACTTGAAGAGCGGCTCGACCGGATGCTGCGCAGCCAGGGCGAGGGAGCCATCAATCGGCTTCGTGACGAAGCGCGGATGCTTGCGCCGACCCTCGGCTACGAGACCGAAGCTGCCGAGCTCGACGGTCTGGTCGGCTCGCTGCTCGGAACCCGCGAAGCGGCGATGCAGAGCGCCATCGGCAAGGCTCGTCTCGCGGGGCAGCCATTCGATCCGGCGCGCGTCGAGATGTTTGAAGAGCTGTTCACGGCACTGCGCGAGACAGTGCCCGAGCGCCGGTCCGTACCCGCGCGCAGCGCAGAAGCAACTTCGACCCTGGCGTTCTACGAAGCCTACTTTTCGAACTTCATCGAAGGCACCGAGTTCAGTGTCGAGGAAGCCGCCGATATTGTCTTCGAAGGTGTCATCCCCACCGAACGTCCAGCCGACGCTCATGATGTGCTCGGCACTTTCCGGGTTGTTTCCGACCTGGTTCGCCTGAAGGATCTACCGACCGATTACACGTCGCTACGCGGACTGCTGCTCAGCCGTCACGCCTCAGTGATGGAAGCACGCCCCGACAAACTTCCCGGTGCCTTCAAGGACCGTGGCAACCAGGCGGGTGCTACCGTGTTCGTGGCGCCGGATCTGGTCGAAGGGACGCTCGAGCGAGGCTTCGGCTTCTTGCAGGCGCTGGGGGAACCGTTCCAGCGGGCCGTCTACATGATGACGCTGATAAGTGAGGTTCACCCATTCGCTGACGGGAATGGTCGGATCGCGCGGATCATGATGAACGCCGAGCTGCTGGCTCATGACGAAGAGCGGATCATCATTCCAACCGCCTATCGCACCGACTACCTGAGCGCGCTCAAGGCCTTCTCGCACAATCGACAGACTGCGCCGCTGATCCGCATGCTCGATGTCGCGCAAGCCTTCACGCACACGATTGAGTGGAGCACTCTGGAATCTGCCAGAGCCATGCTGATGGCAAGCAACGCCTTCGATCAGGGTGAGGATGCGAAGCTTCGGCCAGGCGCTATCGCGATGCGTCGTTAACGCCAACGCTTGGAATGGACTATTCACATGGAATTTGACGACCAGATGCGGCGCTTCTTCGGGACCGATGATCTCGGTACCATTTCGCCCAAAGCGATGGCCAGCGGGATCGAGCGGATGCAGGTCGAGGTCGAGTTCGGGCTCGAGACCGACAAGGGCCGCAGGTTCGCGATGTGGTCATTGCTTTACATGTTGGGCTCGGCACCGACTCTCGACGTCGCCTTCACGGACGAGCACGATCGCGATGCAGCGCGCACATTCATGGACCTGCTCGACCAGGCGAATTCTGCCGACGGCGGCTGACATCTTCGCATGTAGGCCAGCTTTGCGGCGGGTTTACCCTGCAATTTGGGGATTCCCGATTTTGCAGGGTAAATGGGTCAAGCCGCAGCCAGCCACGGCTCTGAAATGGTCTCTGGCTTTCCGTGAAGCTTGGTGTTACAAAACCACCGTCTGAATGGAATTTCATCATAGGTTTTGTAACATGACCGGGCAGGCGACAACGCAGCGCGAGCAGCTCCGCAGCCTTGCTGCGGGACATGCACTGCTCCGCGCGCAGGAACTCCGTCAGGCAGGTATTGCGGGCTCAACGATTCAGCGTGCGCTGCGGCACGGAGACCTCGTGCGTATTGGCCGGGGCCTCTACCAGAACCCCAGCGCCGAGATCGATGGAAATCTCACTTACGCGGAAGTGACCAAACGCATTCCCAAAGGGACCATCGCTATGGTCTCGGCACTGGCGTTTCACAACCTGACAGACCAGATGCCACGTTCAACCTGGGTCGCCATCGGGCCCGGGGACTGGTCACCTGTTCCAGGATATCCGCCTGTACGGATCGTCCGCTTCGCGCGCAAATATCTGGGCGAGGGCATCGAACATCACCGGATCGCTGGCGTCGACGTGCCGGTCTATTCGGTGGCCAAGACACTGGCGGATCTGTTTCGCAATGGCCGTCTCGTCGATCGGTCCGTTGCTGTAGAAGGGCTGCGCGCGGCACTCGAACAGCGCAAGGCAACGCCTGCGCAAATTGCGGATGCCGCGCGGCAGGGTGGGGCATGGGGCACGATGCGGCCCTATCTCGAGGCGCTGACCTTCAATGGCTGACGCAATTCGGAACATCGCGGCCTCGGTCAAGCAACGCTTGCTCAATCTCGCACGCGAGCAGGGCAAGAGCTTCGACATCCTGTTGGTACGCTTTGCACTTGAACGGCTGCTGCTACGCCTATCACAGTCGCACTACCGCGAGCGATTCATCCTGAAAGGCGGGATGCTGGTCACACAGTGGCTCGATCACGATAACCGCGAGACCCGGGACATCGACCTGGACCAGCTCGCCGCGACAATCGCGGCGGTAACGCGGCTGATAGGGTCGCGGGCGGCGGGCCTCGCGATCCTTCCAGAGTCCCGCCTGGATCATAAACTGGC
>VFQS010000510.1_pt1 | contig 42297 bp, 35 predicted proteins | sample 3512361 | NCBI WGS metagenome assembly VFQS01 (sample SAMN10412375, study PRJNA504923) | tailings metagenome | isolation source: Relicate 1 Philex TSF3 active mining | place: Philippines
TTATAAAATATTCTGGCTTTGCCTAAATATCTTATAAATAATTTTCCGCCATATTATATAAATTATCATTAATATTAGTTATTCTGGCGGTGATTTCTTTATAAAATATTCTGGCTTTGCCTAAATATCTTATAAATAATTTTCCGCCATATTATATAAATTATCATTAATATTAGTTATTCTGGCGGTGATTTCTTTATAAAATATTCTGGCTTTGCCTAAATATCTTATAAATAATTTTCCGCCATATTATATAAATTATCATTAATATTAGTTATTCTGGCGGTGATTTCTTTATAAAATATTCTGGCTTTGCCTAAATATCTTATAAATAATTTTCCGCCATATTATATAAATTATCATTAATATTAGTTATTCTGGCGGTGATTTCTTTATAAAATATTCTGGCTTTGCCTAAATATCTTATAAATAATTTTCCGCCATATTTTATTATGTTTATTATTCTGGCGATGATTTCTTTATAAAATATTCTGGCTTTGCCTAAATATCTTATAAATAATTTTCCGCCATATTTTATTATGTTTATTATTCTGGCGATGATTTCTTTATAAAATATTCTGGCTTTGCCTTATAAATAATTTTTCGCCATATTATTATAAAGAAATGAAGAAAGGGAAATTAGAATTAATAAATTTATGAGGATTAAAGAATATGGAAATATTATTAAAAGTTTGGTGGATAGAATAATTATCGAGAGGAAGTTGAGTATTGATGATATAATTTTGATTATTGAATTGATTAAAAAGACCGATAATGAAGTTATCATTAAATTTATCTAGGATGATAGCATCAAAAGAGTTGTGATGATTATTATAATTGATAAATTGCAATAAATTGAAAGCGGAAGATAATCTTTTATATTTTTTATAATTATGATTGATGATAGTAAAATCGAGAGAATTAATAAAAGGGTGAATATTTTCGTTATGAATAATAAAATGATTAAGTAGATCAATAAAACGTCGCATAGGAGAGGTAATATGAGAATAATTTGTAATATTCAAATTAAAATGGTTAGAATTTGAATTAGTATAAATATAATTAGCAGAATAATTTAATAAATTAGAGAATTTATGATTAATATTAAGATTAGAAGAGAAAGGAGGTTGAGAACGACAGATAAAAAATTTATTATTAGAGATGAAGATATTAGGTAGGAAGTGATTAGTGAGGATCATAATAATTTCTATAAATTTATTAATAAAATTAGAATTATCGAGAGAGATATTAATATTAAGAGAAGATTTAATAATATTAAAAAGATTAGAATAAAGAGACAAATCAAAAACGAAATTATCATAAGTGAAATTATGAATATTAGATAAGATGGATAGTTGATGAGAGAAAGAGATATTATGATTAGATTTATTGATAATAAATTTAAAAGTGATAGCAGGTTTATTAGAATTGTGAAGAGAAGATAATTCAATTAAATTTTTAGGTAATAAATTTATTATATTATGAATATAACAAGTATTTAATCTTTTGTGTAATTCATTCATAAAATCTAAAAAATTGATATGATTTATATCAATAAAAGCGGTTGGATCGGCGATATGAATATCTAAAAAATAATTATCATCATTTTCGGATAAACTGAAACCATCATCATGATCGGTAGAATTTTCAGGATCAATAACAAAAACTGGATTAGAATAAATTATTCTTTGATTAAAATATTTGTCAGAACAGAAAGGAGTAATTTTTAATAAATTTTTATGAGATAACCAATTAAAAGTCATTAAATGATGGAATATTTTAATATCATTGTCAAAAATACCAACAATTCCATAATTATCTATTACTTTTTTATTCTGTATTTTTACATATATGTCATTTGCTATAAATTCTTTTCCCGTTTCTACTATCTCGCATTCCTTATTATCACTTATTATATAACACTTTTTACAATTCTTTCCATTTATCTTATATGTCGTCTTTGATGATAATATCATTCTACCTATCTCCATCTTATAATATATTATTAATATTAATAATATATAAAAATCAATTTTTATTATATAAATTATCTTTAATCACTTATTCACTCTTTGCCACTTGTCCTCTTCCACGACCTCTTCCACGGAATCCACCACGACTACGAACTTGTCCTCCTTCTTGTGTTTCTTGTTGTTGTTGTTGTCTAAATTGCTGTCTTCCTTCTCGTGAATATTTCGCCTTCCCCATCTGTCCTTCACGAACTACTCGACTTCCTCTTACTCCCCTCACTCCTCGTCTCGGTTGTTGAGATTGTTGTTGTTCTTGTTGTTCTCGTGTTTCTTGTGTTTCTTGTTGTTGCTCTTGTTGTGTTTCTGTAGTTTGATCTACGGTAGGAACAGAGAGATCACCTTCAGTATCTTGGCGTCTCATTCTAGTTTGTTGTCTTTCTGGACGATACGAAGTGTAGTTTTCACGATGGAATTCTACACCTGCACGCTTGAAAAGACGGAGAACAAGACTATAATGAACAGAAGAAGTAGTTCTAGAAAGGAATTCAAGAACATTTCTATCAGTATGATAATGTACACGAAGGAATGAATCACGTTGATCAGTAATTTGAGTTGCTACATCACTAGGGCAAGTGTATTCAGATTTTGATTCAAATCTGGAAATACGGAATTTAAGTTGAGTAGATAGATCACTGAGTCTTTGTTGATCAAGAGAGAAAAATACATATCCTACATGATGTGTGTATTTAGCATTAAACGAACGAAGTGTTGAAATGGTACTCTCAATGTTTTCATCTTTGTTATATCTTACATAACCAGTGATGAGCTTGCGAGTGGTAGTATTTTCAGTTTCAGATACTTGAGTTGCCATTATACTTATATATGATTTATAATCTTTAAATTGATTTATATAGTTAAAAATTCAATTTTTTTTATGTATATGTTATATTATGGTTAATATATAAATCAAAAATATAACCCATAAAAACTATTAAAAAAATTGAAAAAACAAATATATTGAAAGAATAACAATATATAAGATCAAAAGAAACAATGGCTGCAGAGTATATTTCTCCAGTCCAGCAGAAGCGGTTTGTCGCAGAACAACGCATTTTTGCTACTAAACCCGTTCATTTTGTAACAGCATTTCGCAGTGAAGAATCGCCATTTATTTGGTATGGATTGATTATTGGTCAAGACGACATGCCACGGTTTAGGGGTGGAATGTATATTGTGAAAATTCTACTTGACAAATCATATCCCGCCAAGCCAGGAGATATTATGGTTCTTACTCCAAATGGTAGGTTTAATGTAGAAGGCAAGATTTGCTTGTCTAATACCGGATTTCACGCCGATCAACATTCCCCCTCTTGGAATATCCAAAATATTCTTATCGGTTTCACTTCCATCATGAATGATGAAAAAGAACACGGTATCAATCATATTCACGAACCAGTTCATATTTGTCAAAGGTTCGCTTCTGAAAGTGTCGCTTTCAATCTTCGAAACTATTTTAACATCTTTAAAATGTTTAACTTTAATGGATTGAGTTTCAATAATGGTAAAACTTTTATTTCTCGTCCTCTCGAACTTGGTGATAATCCATATCCTCCTTTCAAAACTTCGACTGCTTCTGCTTCTGCGAGTGCTTCAGCCAGTGCTTCAGCAAGTGCTTCTGCTAGTGCTTCTGCCAGTGCTTCTGCTAGTTCATCATCGAGTTCATCATCATGTTCATCATCAAGTTCATCATCAAGTTCATCATCAAGTGAAACACGACCACAAGAACCAGAACCAGCATCAACAAGTGAAGCAGTAGAAGTTGAAGAAACGGTGAAACCGAAGGAGGAAGAGGAAAAGGTAGTAGAGGTGAAGAGGAAGAGGGGACGACCGAGGAAGGTGGCAGAGGATAAGTAATAATTTATATAAAAACTGACTTCCGAGTAAGCAAAAACTGACTTCCGAGTAAGCAATTTTTTTAATAAAAAAAATTGACTTCCGAGTAAGCAATTTTTTTAATAAAAAAAATTGAATAAAAAAAAGAATAATAAAAGTAAGTATATAAAGATGACAAGAAACACGACAGGAGGAAATAAGCAGAAGAAGCAGAGGAGGATAAGGATGGAACCGGCGGATGAATTATTAGAAGGACAGATGTTTGGTATGATAGTAAGGAATAATGGGGAGCATTTTATGGTGAAGAGTACGGATATGGTGGAGAGGATGGGATATTTGAGTGGTAATGCGAAGAAGGGACCACGAATAAGTGAGAAAACATTTGTGGTGTTAGTGCCGAGGACATATGAGAAGAGGGGGAATACATGTGATATAATGGGGATAGCAAATCCGCCGAGGAATATAAGGAGATTATTTATAGATGAGAAGGAAGAAAAGGAGAATAATGAGATAGAGAAGACATATAAATTTACGAATGGAGAGGAGGAAGAGAGGGAAGAGAAGAGTGAAATAGTGAGAGTGGAGAATAAGATGGAGGAAGTGAATAAGGAGTTTAATTTTGATGATATTTAAAAAAAATGAAATTTATTTATAATAGTATGAATAAATATATATAATTTGATGGAATCATGTTCAAAGAAACATAAGAATTGTGTAAAGATGTTAGAATTATTTGAGAATGGAGAGATACAAGAGAATGAGGAAAATATAAATAATTATATAAAGATGGTATTAGGAATAAGTTATACACATAATTGTATAAAGACGAGTGAAAACAAAAAAAAGATAATAGATTTTATAATGAGAATATCAGAAACAGATAAAATAGATGACGAATATATAGGAAGTTTATTATTATTGTTAGTAGAACCGCAAGCAATAAAATTATATAATAATCAGAGAGAAATAGATAAAGAAATGAATATATTTAAGTTAGTAGATTATTATACGAAATACAATACAATAATGATGCTACAATATCATAAGAGGGGATTAATGAAGGAAATATTTGAAGGATTAAATAAGAAAGAATTTATGACGATGATGAATGATGAAATAATATATAATAATATGATAGCAAACATTGAAAATCAGAAATTAGTAGCGAGTGGTTTGAAGAAAATATTAAAAGATGCGACAGAACAAGAAATAAAAGAAGTAATAAATAAATTTAAGTTTTCGACAATAATATTATCAGAAATAATTATTAAATTATCGGAAAAAATAAAAGATGAAGAATTGATAATAGAAATATATAATTCGGCATTAAAAAATGGCGATGATGTGTTATTGTTAAAATTAATAGTGGAATACGATATAAAAGTAAAAGAAAGTGATATAGATATTATTATAAATTCAATGAAAAATTATGAACATGTAAGATATAAAAAATGTATAGATATTATTATAGAATATGGAATAGAAATAACAAAAGAAATAATAATAAAATTATTGAATATAAGATATATGATAAAAAAAATAGCAAAATACGATATAGAAATAGATGAGGATATAGTAATAAAAATGTGTGAAATAAATTATTATCCATATGAATTTAAGATAAAACCAACAGAGAAAATATTAAATATTGAATGTAATAGAAGAGATAATATTGAAAAAATAAAAGAAATGAAAGAGAGAGGAGGTAAATATAATAGAAATCATTTATTAATTGCATGTAGTCATCTAAAAAATGGAAAAGTAATAAAATATTTAATAAAAGAATGCAAAATAAAACCAGATAGAGAAATTATTACAAAATTTGAAGATACATATGGTATAGATGGTTTAAGATGTTTAATAGATAATTACGATAATGAAACAAATAAAAATATAGAAATAGAAGAAGAGCCGGTAGAATTAAATAGTGAATTATTGATAGATATAGAACCAAATAAAAAGATATTTGAAGAAAATAAGGAGTATGAAATTAAAGTGTCAATAAAAAAATTCTTTAAATTGAAAAAAAATGAATATTCACTTGTAGAAATGAAAAAAATATTATTAGATTATTTAATAAAAAATAATCTTGTTATTTCAAAATATTTTGTTATTAATAGAGAATTAGAAAATCTTATTAAAATACAATTCTCTAAAATTATTAATATAGATAATATTTCTAATATTATCACTCACTTTTTTATATAGACAATATTTCTAATATTATCACTCACTTTTTTATATAATTATTTATTTTCTTTTTTTTACATCTTTTACCATTTTCTTGCTGGATTTCTTACTAGATTTCTTACTAGATTTCTTGCTAGATTTCTTGCTAGATTTCTTTCCGCTTCCAACCAATCTCTTACTGGATTTCTTACTGGATTTCTTGCTAGATTTTCTACTTGATTTCTTTCCGCTTCCAATCATTCTCTTGCTGGATTTTTTGCTGGATTTCTTAATTTTTCTTTTACCACCCATCATACTGTATTTTAATTTTGCCTCCACTTCTCCTGTTGGTGCTGCTGCGGCTGCTGCGGCTGCTGCACTGGATTCTGCATCGGCTGCTCTGGGTACTCTTGCGAATAATGATTCTTGTGAAACACAAGGGGAACCAACAGAATAACAAATTTCCAAAGTATCTTTAGTCATTAAATTATTATCTAATTCACTAATAAATTTTCTTGTTTCTTCATCACTTTTTACCGGTAAAGAAACAAATTTCCTAATATTATCTGGTATTGGTTCTCCACTATCATTAAGTAAATCTGCGTGTCTTTCATTATTTTTGCACCAATTTTCAAATATACCTGCATCTGTTGGACATACATATGATTTTGTGGGAGGTTCAAATGTTCCGGAATCTGCGGCAGATGCGGAAGCACTTGATGATGATGATGATGATGCGGTTCCTCGTCTAACAGTAGCACCATTAAAGCTTAAAATAAGAGGCATTGCCGATTCGACAGCAGTATTTATATCTTCTGTAATTTTACTTTCGCTTCTTCCAGTGGTTGTAGCAGCCACCGCCGCCGCTTTACGAAGAGTTTGAATTAAAAAAGTAATTTGTTTTAATGTTCCATCATAAAGTTCACTTGTTGTTTCGGAAACTAGATTTAAAAACTTTCGATGACAAATATGATTTATATTAACAGCCATAATATATAATAAGTAATATAAAAAAATTGAAAAAAAAATAAATCTATATAGTCAAATAAAAAAAAAGATGGAATACCGCCAAGAATTAGGAGAAGAGACACGACGGCGAGAATATAAGGTGATGGCACTATCAACTATGAAAATACCACAAGAAGAAGCGGTTAGGATGCTAGAAAGTGGTAATTTTGGGAATATGAATATGTATATGATGGGAATGATAAAGATGTATATGAATGAGTACATAAAGAAGTATGTCTCTGCATATTCACATCCGAAGAGTGGAAAAAAGGGTGGAAGATTGTATATAGGAGTGGATGATTATGGAGTGGTTCAAGGGATACCATATAAGGGTAATATAGATGTGAAGAAGGTGGAAGACTGTGTAAGAGAAAGTTTTTACAGATATACTAGACTTTACGGAAAGTTTAGTATGAAGACATATAATAATTATTACAAGAAGATGAAGGTAGATGTAATTAAGTTAAAGGTGTCAAAGAAGAAGATGGAAAAAATAATAAAAGAGGAGAAGACACCATATGAGGATTATAAGGAGAAGACGGATAGATATATGGGGATGATGAGAGAATATAAGAGATATAAGGGAGTATGGGAACAGATGAATAGGAGATATGCAAGAAAATTAAATGATATGTTGAACATAGAAGAGACGAAGAGAGAGATAATTGAGATGATACATGAAAATTCATATGAGAAGAAGAATTATTATAGGAGAAGTGTGTATAGCGTGTGTGATTGTCCGGATTATTACAGTATGATGACGGATATGAAGACAGGAAAGAAGTATAAGCAGATGACATATGAGGAGATAAATAAGATAAAGGATGATATGAGTAATCCATTTTATTGGACGATAAGATGGAAGGATGGAAAAACAGGATTTATGAAGGAATTGAAGCCACAAGTGCCGAGGATGGTGTATAATGTGAATTATGCACAGTTTATGTTGTCTCAAGTGTCAAGAATGAATCCGGTATGGATGACGAGAAATAAGAAAATGAATTTGTATGTGATAAGGATAAGGATGAGTGGAAATTTGGATAAGGCGAGTTATTTGACATATAAGGTAGGAAACAATTATGTGAGTTCATATCGGACGATAGTGGATGGAGAACCGTGTTGTATTCCAGAAATAGTAAAATAAAAATAAAAAATAAAAAATAAAAAATTATAATTTATCTAGAATAATTCTATAATCGACGATAGAACATCCGAGATGGAATAATTCGAGATGTAATTTTTTATCTTTATTGAGAGAGATATCGAGTTCATAATCACCACATGCCATATTATTATAAATTTCGTTAATAATGGAACGACATTTATTATTTCTTTTAGAGAATAATTTGAATTCTTTATTATTAGGATTGAAGACGGGGGAAATGATAAAAGATTTACATTTAATAAGTAATTCTTTAGTGATATCGGTATCATAACCATTTTTTTTAAGATAAGAGAAAATTTTATCTTTAGCTTTTTCATGAATTAATGGAGCTTCGAAGAGAGTATTAGCATAAGAATCAATATTGGAACCATTACAAATCATTTTATTAAGTTTAAATTTAAAATAAGATTCAGTGATACCATAATCAATACCTAATCTATCATTAACTTTATTTCTAATTTTATAAACTAATGAAATAAGTTTATTACGAGAAGAAAAATTATTAATATCATTAATATTAGTATCAGATTCATTAGAGAATTTAGTAAAATGAAGACGACAACCTTCGCAAGGAAGAGTAAAACGCCAAGAAATTAAGAAATTTTTGACAGAATTCATGGTATTATGATCAGGATTCTCTGGATAAACAGCAGTGAGAGAATATAAAGATTTCCAAAAATGTGGTCCCCAAAAACAAGGTTTAATGTTATTATGCATTATATAATATTAAAGATAAAAAAGATAAATAATAAATAAAAATTGAAAAAAATAATAAATAATAAGTAAAACTATAATAAAATGGAAAAGAAAATAGAATTAGATGATTTTCAAAAAGAAGCAATTGAATATATAGATAATAATTATAATTTATTAATATGTGCTCCTACTGGTTCTGGTAAAACTTTAATTGCCGAATATGCTATAAATAAAAATTTAAAAAATATAGAAATAAATAATAAAGAAATAAATAAAAAAAATAAGATATATTATACATGTCCGATAAAATCATTATGTAATGAGAAATATAATGATTTTAGTAAGAAATATAAGAATACAGATATAATAATAGGATTATCCACAGGAGACATAAATATTAATCCAAATGCTGATATAATTATTATGACAACAGAAGTTCTATATAATTTATTAATTAATCATGATGATAAAAATAAAGAAAATAAAATATCTTGTATAATATATGATGAGGCACATTATATAAATGATGATACGAGGGGACATATATGGGAAAAGTGTATTATAATGTCATTAATAAATCACGATGCATTAATAATATTATTATCGGCAACAATAGGAAATACAGAAGAGATAATAGAATGGTTAAATAGTATAAAAGAGAATAAAATATTTAAGAAGATAGTAAAAATGGAAAGACCAGTACCATTAAGAGAATATTTATATTCAGATAGAACATTAGAATTGAATGAAGAGAATTACAGGAGAGTGAAGAAATATTATGAGAAACAGTATGAGGATGGGATAACAGTATCAAGTGAATTAAATAAATTAATAAATAATATAAATAGTGATGAGACATTAGGAACACCAGCAATAATATTTGTGATATCAAAAAATAAATGTATAGAGTATGCAGAGTGTATAGGAAATAAATTTATAAATAAAAAAGAGGCAGAAGAGATAATAGATTATTATGAGTATAATTTGAAAGAATATATGGAATGTGAACAATATAAACATTTAAGAAAAATAATAATAAAAGGAGTTGCATATCATCATTCCGGATTAATACCAAAAATAAGAGAAGTAATAGAAATATTAATGAAAGCAAAATTAATAAAAATAGTATTTGCTACAGAGACATTTGCGGTAGGATTAAATTTTCCAGTAAAAACGACAGTATTAACATCATTAACAAAACCGACAAATAATAGTTTTAGAGAATTATATGTTTCAGAATATAAACAGATGGCAGGAAGAGCTGGGAGGAGATTTTTGGATACATATGGAAATTGTATAATATGGTTATATCCGTGTGTATATACGAGAAACAAGAAAGTATTTATAGAATGGCAGAAGATAAACAATATAGTGAATGGTAGGATGGAGAACATAATATCGAAATATGTGATAGATCCGATATATATAATAAAGAATATAAAAGAAAGTAGTAAATATAGGGAAATAACGGAAAAATCATTAAGATATTATAGGAGTGATAAGAGAATAAAAGAAAAAAAAATAGAAATACCAGAAAAATTTAGAGAATTATATGATTTAGAAGAATATATGAATAGTATAAAAAATATTAAATTGATTGATAAAAATTATAATAGAATATATAATGGATTAAATAAAAAAGATAAAGAAGAATATAAAAATATGAAAGAAAATATTGAAAATATGAAAAAAAATAAAAGTGATTATGAATATTATATCGATTATGAAGAAAATATGATAGAATTTTTACTAAAATATAATTTTATCGAAATAAATTATGAAAATAATAATAATAATAATAATAAAAATTATAAATTAAGTAAGAAGGGGGAGAAAGTGGTAAATATGAATGAGATAAATGGGATAATATTGGTGAATGAGATAGAGTATATAATACAGAAAGAATATCCAGAGAGTATAATACCGATATTAAGTATGTTTATAGATGATGGAATAAATAAGATGTTTGATGACAATGACGAAGTTATCTTATATATGAATAAGATAATGAAAGAAAAATATTATGAATATGTGGATGTATTACCAAAATGGCGATATTATCCAGAAAACTATTATATAATGAGTGAGTGGTTAAGTGATGATAAAATAACAATGGATGAATTAGCAAATAAATATGAAATAGATGTAGGTTTATTAGTAAAAATAATAATAAAATGTTATCAGATAGCGAATGAATTAATAGAAAATTTGAATAAATTAAATAAAATGGATGTTTATGAAAATATAAAAGAAATAAGAGAAAAAATAATTAGAGAACCATTAAAATTAGAAAGTTTGTATATAAATTAAAAATTAAGAAGAAATAAAATATTTATAAGAATTAAGATTAAAATGATTAAAGAGTGAGATATCAGAAGAGTTAAGAGTAATAGGTTTATTATTAATGGATTTAATAATAGTTTTATTAGTTATAATGAAAGAAGAATAAGGAATTTGATTATTAACTTTATATTTGTAAAGTTTATAGGAATTTTTAAGCATTTATACTATTTATAATATATTAAATATTAATATAATATAATAAAATCAATTTTTTTCAAGAATAAAAAAATTGAAAAATATATATAATAATATATAATTATACATAAAATGGAAGAACTAGTAGAGATGATGAACAAGATGAATTTTATAGATAGATGTGAACAGATAATATTATATGAAAGTGATGATGAAAGAAAGAGTAAAAAAGTGTATAATGCATTAACAGAGATAATAACATTATTAAATATGAGGAAGGAGGGAACGAGTAAAGAATATTATGAACATATGAAGAAGTACATAATAAATTTGAGTGTTTTGGATGAGAAATATAAGAATGAATTGATACGAGCGATAGAATATAATATAAGACAAAAAGAAAATAAGAGAGTGATGGAAGAAGAAAATCCATATGAGAATAGTAAATTAAAAAGGATGAGAGAATAGATTAAGAATTAAGAATAATATTTTTAATTTCAAGATTAAGATCTAAATATTTTTTGAAAGGTCTAAGATAGAAGTAGTCATCATAAGAACCATTTTTAATTTTTTGTAATTCTAAATTAAAATGAGATTTATTGATAGAATTCGGATTAAATCTATTTCTATTAGATAAGTTGAATAAAATTAGATTATTAGTTTTAGTTTTCCAATTTTCGAGATATTTAAAGAATATTTGTTGATCAAAATGGAATCCAACACATTTAGATCTAAATTTTTCATTATAAAGATAAGTACCACATTCGGAATACCAATTTTGAAGAGTATTAATAATATCATTTAAATTATTAATATTAAAAATATCTTTCCAAACGGAAGAATTGGCGAGACTGTAAGGGATATTATGTTCATTTTTAGAAAATACATCAGGATCAAAACTATAATTAATAAATTTAGAATTATCATAATCTTTAATTTGATCTAAATAGTAATGAGAATTAAGAGGTATGGAGTCAATGTCAGTAATAAGAACATTTTTATTATCAAAAAGAGCAGGATATAATAATCTAACATTTTGAGCTAAAAAGGCAGTGTGAATATGATTTAATTGAGGAATAGAATTATCAAAAAGAACAATATCATCTTTAAATTGGATAAGATTATCAGGAATAGAATTACCGACATAAAGTAGGATACATTTAGAATTTGTTAATTTTTCCCAAATAGGTTTAACATATGGATAGAAATTATAATATGTAGGATTTTCATTACTTGAAACTAAAACAATATCAATAATCATTATATAATAATTATTATATAATAATATTTATATAATAAACGATACATTACAAATAGAAAAGTCAAAAAAATTGAAAAAAAGAACAATCTATATAAATAATCAAGTAAAAAATGGAAGTTTTGAGTTGTGTCGATCATTCTATTAAATTGTTTTCTGATATTAATCCAACAATAAGTATGGATAAATACCTATTATTTATTAAAATAGAAAATGAATCAGAACATAAAAGAATGAATCAAAGTATTTTAAGATATTTGGATAAATATCTTAAAATGTATGAAGATGTTAAAGAAATAGTAGAAGAAACAAAAAGAGAAGATTTAATATTAAGTATTAATAGAAGTGAGTATATTAGAAATATTTTAATAAATAATTTAGATAATTATGATGAAGAGAATAAAAGATTATTTTTTAATAGGAGATACAGAACAAGGAGATATAAAGAATATAACGAAATGTTCATAGAATATTTTTTAAGATACTTGTTTACAATTAATCTAGATGAAATATATAGAATAAGAAAGGAGATATATAATGTAGGAAAAATTGTTCAAAGAGATTATATTGAAAATAATATTATAATTGTATCATTTAGATTAAAAAATATAGAAACACAAAAAGAATTACAAGTTGAAACTGATTTTAATAGGATAACATCAATTTCTGGTAATATTAATGCTTCTCAAATAGAAATAGATTTTGATAAATCTATTAATAGTTTAGAAAATATGAGATATTTTAATAATTGTATGATTAAAGAAATAAAAGAAGAAAGTTGTTTAGATGTGGAATTTAATGATACTATGTGTAAAATTCAAATACCAGTTATAGATTTTATAATAGAAAAAAATTACAATATTGAATATAATATGATGGATGTAGGAAGAGGTAAAAAATATGTTATTGATTATATTGTTAATTTGTCAGATTTTGAATATAATGAATTCAAAACTAAAATGTTATCCACAGAATTTATTGATTACGCTAAATCTCACCTTCATGAAACTACTAAAATTTTTATGTAAATAATAAATAAAATAAATAAATAAAAAAATAATAAAATAATAAATAAAATAATAAATAATAAATAATAAATATAATAAAAAATGCGAAATGTTATAGTGTTAATGTGTAATAACAACGAATATTATATAAAAGAGATGTTAAGAACAATATATGAAATAAGAAAGATAGGTAATTACAATTTAGACATAGTATTAATGATAGGGAATGATTTAAAAGAGAAATTAGCAGAAGAGAATGAAATAACAATAAAATTAAGAGAATTAAGTGTTATAATAAAATATTTTGAGGATATAGATAGAAGTAAATATCTAAAATTATTTGAGGAAAAACCATTTCAGGAAGGAGACAAGAGAGAGATAACAAAAGTATTTCAGTATCATAAATTTCATTTATTTAATATTTATTTTAAACAATGGGATAAAATATTTTATATAGATGTTGGAATGCATATTTTTAAAGATTTAAATAGAATGTTAAATATAGAATGTAATAATAAAATATTGGCTCATGCAGATGCTTATCCATATTATAAAAATAAATTAGAATGTCAATTTGAAAAAATAACATATAAAGAAGTATATGATAAATTAAAACAAAAATATAATATGAAAAAAGATCATTTTCAAACAGGAATATTAATGTTTAATACTAATATAATAAAAGAAAATACATTTAATGAATTAGTAAAATTATCTGATGAATATTATAATAGTAAAACTAATGAACAAGGTATCCTTAATTTATATTTTATCGATAATTGGTCTCAAATAAAATTAAAAGATGACGAAACTTATTATTATGATATGTGGGAAAGAGGCAAATTAAGAAAAAAAGATTATATTATGCTAAAAAGAATTAGATTTGGTTAAATATCTGGTCTATAATTAAGTAATTCAAGAGGAGAATAAATAATCTTACCATCAGAACATAAAACATCTCTAACAAATAATCCATCTTCTCCTCTTGGTTTATCAGTATATTGATGAGTAGAGAATATATTTTTTTTGACACAAATAAAACCTTGATGGATATGATAATAAGTGGTTGGATCGGTAGAATTAATAAATATTTGTGTAGGATATTTACCAATATATTCTTTATTTCTATTTCTTGGATAGAATTTATGTTTAAATTTAGCTTTTGTATCATCAAATATTTTTTGATTATCAATAATAGTAATATTATTTATATCATAATTTTTAAATTCATAATCTATATTTTTATTCCATACAAAACTATGTATAAACATATTTGGCTCATATTTACTTAATATTTTTTTACTTATTTCAATTTTATATGGACTTATTATATCATCGGCATCTAAAAACATTACATATTCACCACTTGCTAATGAAGCACCTCTATTTCTATTTGGACCAGCATAACATTTATTAATAGTATCTGATATGATATATGTTATGTTATTTTTATTAAATATATCATTATGGATAGTAAAATAAGTGGTTTTGTCAGTTTCATTACATTCACTACAAGCAACAATAACTTCAAAAGGTTTTTCGGTTTGTTTCATAATTTGATTAACAATGTCAGAAAATAAAGGAAAATGTGGTTTATAAATAGGAACTACAATAGAAATTTTTAAATCTGTCATATTTAAAATTATATATATAAATTTATTATATATAATTTTATGGATTTTATAAACCTATTAAATATTAATATTATCCTCGCTATCTATATAATTTCTTTATTCAATATCAAAAATATTCACTCTTATAATCTATATTTTATTTTTATTTCTTTCATCCTCTTTTCCATCTATTTTATCTATAATCAATCATACTTTCTTATGTCTATTCTTTTTATTTCTACCATCTTTAATCAACCTAATTATACTATCTTTTTTGATTTTATCCTCATTTTCCTATTATCTCTAAATTTATATCTATATAATTATCATAATAATAATTTTATTGATATTTATTCTATATTTTATATCATTATTATTCAATATTCTATCTTATTTTCTACTAATATTTTCTTTAAAAAATATATCAAATTTAAATATCCCGCTCTAGAAATTTATACTCACTCTATCATCGGATCTAATCTCTTCTCTTGGTCTCTATTCACTATCTCCCTCTTTTTTATTTATTCCTCTCTCAATATTAAAAATGTTTTAGGTTATTTTATAATCTTATGTCAATTCTTCTTTAATCCTAATAATCCTGATAAACAATTCAGATCTATTCCTAATCAACTTATTACTATCTTTATGGATATATATTCAAAATTTAAACAAGAATATATCAACTATTCTAAAGAACAAATTATTAATAATAAAATTTATAAAATTATTAATAATAATAATAATAATAATAATAATAATAAATTAAAATACAAATTAGAGATAGGAGATATAATAGAATTAAAAAAAGATGATATAGTGCCATTTACAATATTTATTAATAATCAAGAAAATATAAATGTTTATATATCAACAATACAAATAGATGGTGAAAAAAACTTAAAATTAAAGAAATCTAATCCACATATCGATATTAATGATTTTATAAATGATAATACAAAAAATAATAAAAATAATATTAATGATTATATTTATAATGATAATTTACATATTATTAGAAAAAATGCTATTATTAAAAATAATGTAATTGTTCATGGTAAAATTATAAATATCAATAAACAAAATATCACTATCCCAAAAATTTTTGAATTAGATTCCATTATCAAAAATATTGAATTAATTTTCCTTTTTTTTACTATCGTCTTATTCTTTTTTAACTTATTTTTAGGTTTTATTCATCATAAAGAATTTAATTATCAAAATTTAATACAATATTTTTTAGGTATACAAATGATTAATCCTATGTCTATCTCTTCTATCATCTTTATTATACTCTCTAATATCAATAAAAATTATATCAATTATAATGGCAAAAAACAAATCGCCGCCTCTTTCAATAATAATAAATTTATTAATAAATTTATTCATTGTTCCGATAAAACTGGCACTCTCACTTCTAATAAATTTAATTATTATACTTCTTTATTTAATTCTAATGCCGATAAATCTAAACTTAATGAATATATTATAAGATGTAGTTCTAATACTCTCACTGAACCTAATATCATTCCTGAAGAAGAAGAATATTTTAAAAAATTAAATATACATTATACACATTATGATAAATATAATGGTTTCGTCATCAAAAATAATATCTATAAACAAATATTTTTCGGTTTTATCCCCCATTTTAAAGCAGTTTTCTCTCTTAATTTATTTAATAATGATATTAATGATATAAATTATAATAATAATTATATTAATGATATAAATTATAATAATAATGATATTAATGATATAAATTATAATAATAATGATATAAATTATAATAAAAAGAGTAAATATTATATATTGATACAATGTGGCGAGGAATATGCCAATATAATGGATAAAAACATACCAAATTTAGAATATATTTATAAATATTGTAATGAAAATAACATAAATATCACTTCAGGTGCTCCTCGTATATGGTATATTCTTAAATCTAATGAAATAGAATTTGATATTAATACTATCAATATTATTATCGAAAAATATAAAGAATATAAAAATAATCCTAAAAAATTAATCCCTTTTATTAATAAATTATTACTTCATTTCAAAATAAATTATTATTCCTGCCAAATTATGTCCGATGAATACAGACTTAATGTCCGTGATATGATATTTTTTAATAAAATCAATAATATCCCCTTCATTATTATCACTGGCGATAATTATAATGCTTCTAAAAGAATTTCAGATGATCTTAAACTTCATAATACTATCTTCCTCGATAAAAATCAACAACTCGATTTTATTAATAATTCTCTCAATATTGACTTTGTTAATTCTAATGTTATCTGTTTCTCTTCTGAAGCTCATATTAAACAAAATATTATTAAAAAATTAAAAAATTTTAATAATAATAATAATAATAATAATAATAATAAATATAAATATAAAATAATATATTCAGGAGATGGAAAGAATGACATATTAGCATTAGATGAGGCGGATATATCAATAGGATTTAAAGACAATAATGATGAAATAGATGATGAGATAATGTTAGTAAGTGGAATAATAGCAGATAAAAATTTTTGGAATTATTATATAAATAAATTTATGATAGATGGAAATGAAATAAGAAATAAATTATCAAAAAGTATAAAATTATTGATAATAAAACAGACAAGTGTTTGTGGTATGATGTTAGGATATTATATAAAAAATAAGTATGAAGATTTATCAGAACCATTTAAAAGTAGTGAATATTTAATGTATCAGATATTAAGTTTTATGATAATAATAAGTAGTTTTTATGTTAATAATCATAAAGTGTATTATATTAAAAATAAAGATTTAATTCTAGAATCCATTTTTACTCTATTTTTAAATATTGTTTTTACTTATTTTATTTCAACTTATAAAACTCTTTTTATAATTAATTTAATAATTATGCTATTTGTCTTAAAATATGAAAGATAATAAAAATAATATTGATAATAAAGATAATAAAGATAATAAAGATAATAAAGATAATAAAGATAATAATGAATATATAAATATAGAAGAATTATATAAAGATAATTTAATAAATTTATATCAATATGACATAAATAATAATAATTTTATAAAAGTTGCAGTTGTTGATGATGTTATTAATATTTTTGATATTATTATTAAAGACAATATTGAAATAAATAAACAAAATTATATTTTATATACATGTTTATATTCAAATGATGAAATAAAAACTATTCAAAATAATAATTTATTCTTACATATAATAAAATTAGTTAATAAATCTAATAATTCCTTTTTTGCTATTTCTATATTATATAATAATAATAATAATAATAAATATTATATAAAATATATAGAAAACAAGATGTATTATAAAGAAATAAAGGAAGAAATGAATAAAGAAAATATAATAGAGAGGTTATTTGATTTTGTAAAAGATAATATATAATTATATATATAATTGTATGTCCAAAAATAAATATACTGAAATTATAGAAATTTATACCGATGGTTCATATTATAAAAAACAAAATAAAATATTCTGTGGTTATGGTATCTATTTCCCTAATCAAGAATATAAAAGTATTTCTAGAAAATTTACTCATGAACCTATCACCAATAATAGAGCAGAATTATATTCTATTCTTAAAAGTATCATATTAAGTAATATTATAAATGATAATAGAACTAAAAAAAAATTAAATCCTGTAAAAGAAATTAATATTTATTCTGACAGTGAATACAGTGTTAAAAGTATTACTATATGGTATAAAAACTGGATTAAAACTAATAAAGATTACCAAAATAAAGATATTATTGACCAAATTATGGATCATATTGAACACGCACCCTTTAAAGTAAATTTAATTCATGTTAGAGCTCATACCGGAAAAACTGATAAACATAGTATTAATAATGATATTGTTGATAAACTCGCAAAATCTGGTGCTTCTAAATAATTTATAATTGTGCTAAATAAACAATACAAGAACTAATACAAGATGTTAATAAAGAAACTAATAATAATAAACCAGTAATAGGAGTAGGAGGAATACCTTTACTTATACCAGAAGTAATACCATAAATAATAAAGAAAGCAACAATAGAAACAATTGACCATATAGACATTATAGAACGAGGAAAGAATTTATCAGTTGAATTATTAATAGCTATAATTGAGGAATATGAAGATAATAATAATACAGCCACAACAATATAAAAATAACTAATATATTCTATCATTTTTTATTATATAATAAAATTATATTAAAAAAAATAAAAAATTAATATTTTATAAAGAAAAAATAAAGTTATAAATATTAATAACAGCAAGTGAATCTTGTATATATTTATAATTATTACTGATAACTTTGTAATTTCCTAAACACCATAATAAATTATTGATATAAATATCAAATCTCTTTTTATTAATTTTCTTATAATTGTATTTAATTTTCTTATTACATATTATTATCGATATATAATAACAAAGATTATCCATATCTATATTATTATTATAAATAATTCTTTTATTATGGATATTATAATAAATATCATAATTATCAAATAGATTTTCATATTTTATATTACTAATTTTTGGTAAATAATCATTGCCTAATAATAAACTTAATAATATATAATCATAATCATAATTTTTATTTAAACTCCTAATATCAATAATATTTATTGGTTTTGTATTACATAATATATTTATATTTAATTCTTTTTTATCCATAAAACATAAATTATATGCTATTAATATTAAATCACTGTCTATTGTAAATATCATTATTTTTTTGTCATCCATCCTATTCTCATATATACTATTCATTATCTTTATATCTCCTTCTCCTTTTTTATAATCATCATCTATCATTATATTTTTTTTATCATTCTTATTCAAAATCTCAATAAATTTATTTTTAAATTTTAATATTAATTCACATTTCGGTTTTATACTTTGTTTATCGTATCTATCACTCTCTTCTTTATCTTCATATCTCTTTTTATGTGTCAGTAATTTCGGATTATTCTCTTTATCTTCACATTCTCCATCAAATATTATATATATTTTCTTACTGTCATATCTCCTTATTATAAATGTTATAAAATATTCTAATTTTTCATATAAATCTTCATCACTTCCACAATTATATATTAAATAATGCATTAAATAATTACTGTCAAAATATATCGCATCATATCTATTTTCTTCTTTGTTTCCCTTATTATATCCTTTTTTATCTATATTCTTTAAATAATTCTTAATTCCCATTAAATATACATATTTATATATCTATATTCTTAAAAAATCAATCTTTTTTATATAAATTAATCTTTTTTATTTTTTCTACCATTTCTCCTATCTCTATACTTGATATCAAATTTTCCATATTATTCTTCCTAAATATCTCTCTTATATCTTCATCATTTATACTTATGTCATTCTCTATCTTTTCTCCTATCTCTCTCACTATTATCTCATTATTCCTTATTATCTCATCTATATAATCCATTATTATCACATTCATCTCTTTCATCTTCTCTTCCATCATTCTGTCAAATTTTATGTTGTCTTCCATCATATTATTTCCTCTTATCATCATTCCATTCTTTATTATTCTCGTCATCAATCTTCTCGCTTTCATATAATCATCTTCTGCTCCACAAGTTATCATATTCATAAATATATTTTCACATGCTCTTCCTGAATATAAAACCATTATATTTTTGATTATATTTATTAATGATGATTTAATTATTAAATCTTCCTCGTCTGGTATGCTTAATGTATATCCTAATGATTTATTTGTTATACTAATACATATTTTTGTTGGTTTTATGTAATCTTTCAATATAAATGCCATAAATGCATGTCCTGCCTCATGATATGCTATTAATTTTTTATTTTCTATATTTATCTTCTTATCTCTCTCAAATCCCATTATACATTTATTTATTTCTTTTTCAATTTCTTCTGTTTTTATTTTATATTCATATTTCTTTACTTGTCTCTTTTTACTACACATTCTATTTTTTATTATATAATTATTATTTATATCATTATTATCTATCAATCTTTCTATATTATTCACTCGCAAATTATTACTTATCTTCTTTATATCCGATCCTGTCAATCCTGCAGAATATTTTACTATCTTATTATATTCTATTTCTTCATTATTCATCTCTTTTAAATACATCCTAAACAATTCTTCCCTCTCTTTCATTGTTGGTTCATCTATATTTATTATTTTATCCACTCGTCCAGCTCTTAAAATCGCTTTGTCAATTAATTCTTCTTTCATATTAGTAGCAAAAATAGTAATAATACCATTTTCAGTTGATAATGAATCTAGTTCAGTTAATAGTTTATTGATAGTAGAATTAAATTCACTAGATACATGTGAATCAATTTTTTCAGTTCTTTTACGGATGATAGTGTCAGCTTCATCAAAAAACACAATACATGGTTTATTTTCTCTTGCTTTTTTATAGATTTTATTAATTTTCATACTACCAGAACCAACATATACTTGGTTGATATCACTGCCAGAATTAAATATGAGATTGATACCAGTAGCTTGAGAAATACATTTAACTAAATATGTTTTACCACATCCGGGAGATCCCATTAAAATAATTCCTTTTGGTAAATAACAATTATTTGAATTATAAATATCAAAATGTTTAATATAATTTATAATCTGTGTTATCTCCTTTTTGACATTAGAACAGCCAATATAATTGTCTAAATTAAATGACTTGTTATTTTTGTAATTAATGATTTTTATTTCATTGTTTATATTTAGTTTTTTAGATAATATGAATGATATTATAAAATTTATTATTATTAAATAGAATAATAATGAATATACATAATTAAATATATATAATATCCAATCTCTCATACTTATATATTCTACCTTATTCATCACTATATTATCATTTATTTTAATCATAAACTCTTTATTCATTTCATCTATTATATTTACACATGTTATATTATTATTGTTATTTATACAATATGTATAATATTCGTCGTTTTTTATATAATTTATCTCTCTTATATTACTAACATTTAACATATTTATAAAATCACTGTTTGATGTCATATTCTTATTTTCTATTAACTTATTTGTTATATATTTCATTATATACAATATACCTATTTGAACCAACATTCTATTATAAATTTCTATATTCTTTATTATTATATTGTTTATTATTCAATTTTTTTATTATAAAAAAAAATAGGATAATCAAAAAAATTGATTAATAAAATATATAAATATTAAATATATGATAGAAGAAATGAATTTTAGTGGTATAAATATAAAGAATTTTATTGAGTATATAATAAATTTTGATAGTGTAGATGATATATTAGAAAATTGCAAAACACAAACAGAAAAAGGATATATATATGAAAGAATATATGATATAGTGATAAAATTTGGATTTTGTGATAAATTTGCGAATTCAAAATATATTTATTTAATAGGAAATTCGAATAATGGAAGAATGAAAGAAATTAATAATAATGTAGAAAAATATTTAATAAAAAAAGTGATAAGTAGTAAATCGGAAGGATGTAGTGATATAACATTACAAGATAGGAATGACGGAACATATATATTTATTAGTTGTAAATATCCGAAAACAGAAGATGAAATAAAAAAACAGAAATTGGTGGATTATTATGATATACAGAAAATAGTAGCAATGACAGATAATAATAAAGAAATATATACAAAATATAAAATATATCTTATAGTATCAAATAAAAAGAAAGTGTTAGAAAGAGTAAGAAAAGCGAATGAATCGAGTGAATATATAACAAAGTATATAACAGAAGAGAATATATTAGATAAAACAGATTTAAATGAATATTTTTTAGAATTTAAGGAAGATATAAAAAAAAATAAAAATGGAAATTGGAATGAAATATATTTTACGAAAAAAGATAAACTAAAATTAAGATTTCATCAACAAATGATAGTGGAAAAAACGAGCAAATTAATAGAAGAAGGAAACAAAACATTTGGATGGTTTTGCAAATGTAGAAGTGGAAAGACATATATGATAGGAGGGATAATATTAAAACAGTATGACATAAAGAGTAAAATGAATGTATTAATAATAACACCAGCACCAACAGAAACAACACCGCAATTTACAGATGACTTATTTAATAAATATAAAGATTTTGAAAAATTTAAAATTCATCAAATAGAGAGATCAAAAATGATAGATAGTATTGAAACAAGTGAAAATAATATATTTATAGTATCAAAACAATTATTACAAGAATATATAAATGATAAAACAATTATTAAAATTAAAAATTTGAAGTTAGATATAATAGCATTTGATGAAAATCATCAAAGCGGAACAACAGATTTATCAAAAGATATTTTATCATCATATACATCAAAGAATACGGTTAAAATATATTTAACTGCAACATATAATAAACCGTTAAAAGAATGGAATATACCAATAGAATGTCAGATGTATTGGGATATAGAAGATGAACAAATATGTAAATCTATAATAGTTGATGAGAATAATATAGAAAAATTAAAAGAGAAACATGGAAGTGAATATATAACATCAACAATTAAATATTATAGAGATGTAGGATTAACAATAAAAGAAATATTTGGATGTTATGAGAAAATGCCAGAATTACATATAATAACAAATATCTTTGATAGTCAAAGATATGAAATAATAAAGGAAAAAATAATGGGAAGTCATTATGGTTTTAGTTTTGATGTTCTTTTTAGTTTGAATAGCAAAAATAAATTTAATTATGAGAGAGAAATAAAAATAATATTAAGGTATATATCAGGATCAGAAAAAGAGGAAGATTATAAAAATGGTGATAAATCAATATATACAAGAATAAATAATATTTGTTCGAGAAAACCATTTATACAGATATGGTTTTTACCACCAGATAATATTAATATTATTTCTCAAAATTTAAAAAAATTAATGTTAGAAGATAAAAAATTAAAAAATTATAATATAATGTGTATAAATAGAAAAAATGAGAAATTAGCAAAAGATATAAAAGAAGAAATAAAAAAGGAAGAAATAATAAGCAAAGAAACAGGAAAAGAAGGATTAATATTATTAGCAGGTAATATGTTAAGTTTAGGTATTACTATTAATAGTTGTGATATTGTTATGTTAATGAATAATACTTTATCATCCGATAAAATACTTCAACAAATGTATAGATGTATGACAGAAGGTGAAAACAAAAAGATGGGATTTGTAGTTGATTTGAATATAAGCAGAGTATTAAATACTTGTATTAATTATAGTATTTATAAAAATAGTAAAAGTGTTGAAGATAAAATCAAATATCTAATAGAAAATCATTTAATTAATATTGATATTGATATGCTGGATACTAAAAAATTAAATAGTGATGGAATTATAAAAAAAATAATGGATATATGGAAGGAAGATCCAATAAATAGTTTTAAAACTTTATTAAGAAATTTAGATAGTGATTATATTATATTTGATAATCCAACGCAAAAATTATTGAATGCTTCTTTTGCAAATTCATTAAAAGATAATAATGTAGTTTCAAAAGTAGAATTAAAAAATGAAGACGATGAATTACAAAAATTACCATTAGGTAAGGAAATAATAAAAGATAATGATAATTTTTCAAAAGAAAAAGAAGAAAAAGAAGAAGAAAAAGAAATAAAAATATCATTTACAAAAGATGTATTACCATATGTTATACCTTTAACTTGTATATTAACAATTGAAAATAAGAACAAGGATTTTATAAATATGTTAAATGATATAAAAGAAAGTAAAGAATTAATGGAAATATTTGATGATCAATGTTTAATATGGTGGAACAAAAAAGGTTTAATAAATATTGTTCATGATATAATAAATAAATATTTTGATAAATCTTCAAATACTTATAATATATCAATACAATTTAAGATGTCAATACAAAGTTTATTAGATAGACCAAAAGAATTATTAGAATTAATATCAGATTGTTTGAAACCAAAAGCAATAGAAAAAAAAACATTTGGAGAAGTATTTACACCAATGGATTTTATAAATGATAAAATGTTAAAAGATATAGAAGAATATTGGTTAAAAAATAAAAATGAAAATATATGGACAAATGAAAAATTAACTTGGTATGATCCAGCATCAGGAATGGGTAATTATCCAATTGCAATTTATTATAAGTTAATGGATGGATTAAAACAAAAAATACCAAATGATGAACAAAGAAAAAAACATATAATAGAAAAACAATTATTTATGGGAGAATTAAATAAAAAAAATTGTTTTGTTATCAAACAAATATTTAATATTAAGAATGAATATAAATTAAATTTATATGAAGGAGATACTCTAAATATAAAATTAAATGAAGTATTCGGTATTTCTAAATTTGATTTTATAATTGGTAATCCGCCATATAATGAAGAATTAACAAGTGTAGGTGCTAAACCATTATATAATAAATTTATTGAATATTATGTAAATAAATGCAATTTATTATCATTTATTGTTCCTTCCAGATGGTTTGCTGGAGGTAAAGGATTAGATAAATTTAGAGAGATGATGATTAATAGAAAAGATATATTATATATAAAACATTATAATGATGCGACAAAAATATTTGGTAATACAGTAAGTATAGAAGGAGGTGTGAATTATTTTTTGATTGATAAAGATTATAATGGATTATGTGATTATAATGGCACAAAAGTTAAATTTAATAATTTTGATATTATTTTAGATAGTAAATATTATGATATAGTGAATAAATTTGTTCAATATAAAAAAATAACAGATTTATATTTAGGTAGATATTTTGGTATAGAATCTAATGATAAAAATTTAATCGATGATACTAAATTAATTAAATGTTATGTATCACAACAAAAAGGTTTTATTAAATATATTGATAAACAATATATTAAAAAAGATTATAATTTTTACAAACTAATAACAGCTCGTGCAAACGGTGGAAATGGATGTTTTGGTAATATATTTATTGGAAATCCAACTGAAATACATACAGGAAGTTATATATCATTTAAGATTTCAAATGAAATTGAAGCAAAATCATTATTAAGTTATATGAAATGCAAATTACCTAATTTTATGTTATCATTAAGAAAAATATCGCAAGATATAAGTGAAGCCACTTGTAAATGGATACCATTACCACCATTAAATAAAGAATGGAATGATGATGAAGTTTATAAATATTTTAAATTATCAGATAATGAAATAAAATTAATAAAAGAAACAAAAATTAATGGTTATAATGATATTAAACCAATTAATGAAAATGAACCACAAATAATAAAAGACGGTAAAAAACATTATTATTTAGTTGATGATAAATTATATAAGATTAAAAAAGATAAATCACAAGGTAATTTATTTGGTAATTATATTGATGGTAAAATTATCGAAAAACTTAAAAAATAATAAAAAGTCTTAAAATATATAACAAAATTTTATTTTTATTAATTATATTTATTAATTTTTATTTTATATATAAGTAGAATATAATGATAAGAAAGTATAGACAGAATAATATAATAATAATTGATTGGGATGATACATTGTATCCGACAACTTGGACAACAAAAAATAAATTAAATTTTAATGATGAAATTATTAAAGAAAATTATATATTATTCTTAAAAGATTTAGATAATTCTATTAGTAATCTTCTCATTAATCTTAATAGAAGATGTGATATTTATATTATCAGTAATGGTTCCATCTCTTGGATTAATAGTTGTTTAAAATTATTGCCAAAATCAGAATATACTATCAAAAATGGAAATATAAGGATTATTTCTTCTAGAGATATTTACCAATCAAAATATCAACCGAAAGATTGGAAAATTCTAACTTTTAATAATCTCATCAAAAGTATCACTCAACAAATCGAATCTACCGAAATTTTAAATATTATCTCTCTTGGTGATGCAGAATATGAATATAATGCTCTCATTAATATCGATAATCTTAAACTTAAAAATAAATTCTTCCTTAAAAGTATTAAATTTATCTCTAAACCTGATTATATCTACATTATCGAACAAATTGATTTTATTAATAATAATTATAATAATATTATCAATAAATTCGGATTTATTGATCTTGTTATCGAAACTAAATAATTTAAATCAATATTATGGCGGAAAATCTTTTATAAAACTTCTAGGCATAAGCCAGAATATTTTATAAAGAAATCACCGCCAAAACAATAATATTTATAATATTTATAAAATATGGCGGAAAATCTTTTATAAGATAATAAGGCATAAGCCATAATATTTTATAAAGAATAACACCGCCAAAACATCAAACATAAAAAAAATTGAAAAATATGATATATTGAAGTAATTTTAATATTAAAAACACATCTAAACACAATGGAATCACTACCAGAACTAATTGCAGAGAAGACCCGTATTAACCAGGAATACACCGCGAGTACTCATCGTGCACGGGCACAATCAACAACAAATATCGATGTTGTTTCACGCTCTACCGAAACCGAAATTAGGGATGCAGAGAGTAAGAAGCGTGAATACACAACTCAATATCAGGATATTGAAAGCAGATATCGTCATGATTCAAGTTCTTACAACACACAACGACAGATTGAAGAGAATTTGAGTAATATTCCAAAAGTTATTTCAGGCGAACTTCAACCATCTGACATTCCACGCTGTCTTCTTCCTCTTCTTAAGCTTAAGGCGTTGATTACTCAACAAAATGAACGAATCATCCAACAAACTCAACGCCTTGAAACTGTTAGAACTGAAGAATCTGGAAAACTATCACGAGCTATTCAACAACTCGACAACACTCGCAATTCAAAACTTGCCGATCTTCGCCGTCGTCTCATTCAAGCCACTCAAGAATCTCTTCAACAACTCGAAACTGATGGCATTGAATGTCTAATGCATTAAAAAAATTGATTTTTATAATTATTTGAATGTTTTATTATATTCAAATAAACTAAATAACAAATCTGAAAAAACAACACAACAAACACAATGTCCCGTCTTCAATCCATCATTAGTTCTTGTGATCAGATGTTGTCATCTGCTTCAGCTTCTGCAGTGACACCAGTGAAGGTTCGTGCATCTAGTGCTACTGTTTCTATGTCATCATCAGCAAGTGCAGTAGCAGGAGGAAGAAGTATGATGATACAGAAGAAAATGGAGGAAATTGAAAGACAACGAATTGAAATGGAAAGACAACAACAAGAACTTCAAAGACAACAAGAACAACTTGAAAGAGGTGATATTACAGAAGAAGAAGATTTTGTAGCAAGAGTTAAATTTTGTTATCAAACTCTAACCAGAATTAGTAATGAAAATGAACCAACAGTTAAGATTGATATTGTTTCTTCTACAAATCCACAGAGAATGAGTGGTTATATGATTAAAGCTTACAATACAGATGGTAGAATTGAAACACTACCGCTTATTATGAAAGCATATGAAAGACAACCAAGTTTGATTTTTAATCCGACTACTAATCTAACATCCAGTTTGTTAAGTTTGTTTTGTTGTGCTTATGAGTCCAAATCCTTTATCAGATCAGGTACCTTTCCATTGCTTATTACAGAAGGTTCTGATGGTAGAACTACCCGAAGTAAAGTATTGGTTTCGTCAATGATTCCATCTAGTTCATGTGGCGTGTATGGCAATTTTCATTTTCATAATCCTGGAGAACAATTTTGTATTCATTATTACAAGTGGTTTAAGGAAAAGGGAGAAAGACAATATCCAAGAACAACATTCGTTCATTATTTGTTGGAAGAACATGAAACGATGAGACCACACCAAAGTTTTATTGAGACAAGTTTGAATAAGAAGCTAGTAAGTGAAAGATTAATTAGCAGGATTGAGAAGATGGTAGATGAATATTACATGACGGGATATTATGATATGCGAGAATTGGAGGGAATTGAGAGATGTATGAGTAAGTTGATGTGATTTTTTTAATTTTTAATATAATATTTTTTTTTAATCATCATATTAAATTTTATATAATAAACATAAAAAAATAAATCAACAATATGGCGGAAAATCTTTTATAAAACTTCTAGGCAAAAGCCAAAATATTTTATAAAGAAATCACCGCCAAAACAACAAACATAATAAAATAAAACAATAATATGGCGGAAAATCTTTTATAAGATAATAAGGCAAACGCCAGAAGATATTATAAAGAAATCACCGCCAGAACAACAAAAATAAAAAAAATAAAAAAAATTGAAAAAAAGAATAAATAATAGATAGAAATATAAAACAAGATGTTGCATCATCCGTATTACATATATCACCAGGAGATAACATCAAATTATCGTAATTATGAGATGTATAATAATGAATTGGTAAGATTATCTGAATATTTAGATAATGTTAAGATAGATAGGAGGACATTAATAAACATAGTGATAGGAACGCCGATGGAGGATATGAATTACAGGGGGAAGTTAAGTAATAAACAGCAATATACACAGATATTAGGAAAGTACATATATGATTATATGGAATATGTATATGAGAAGAGTGAGGATAGTGAGATAGAGATAATAGTGATATCACCGGATGATATATTTAGAGATGAATATGAGTTAATGTTTATGAGACAGGAGTATATAAAATTCAGGAAGATAGACAATAAGAAATATGAGTATGAATATAAAGGAGAAGGATTTAGGATAGTAGTAAGAATAAATATATTTAATTGTCCAATGCCCCACAGAGAGACGAGAGAGAGTGTAATAATAAAATACAATGAGATAAGTAGGAAATTAGGATTAGAATATGATTTTAGACAGACGGAAGAGGATGAAGAGTATATAAGAAAATTTTATGAGAAAATAGAGAGAATGATGAAAGATAGTAAATATATGATAATATCGTCATATGCGGTATTTAATAATTTAGAGAGGACGACACCATATATGATGTTTAAAGAGATGATGGATTTAGGGATAAAATATGACAAGATATTATTAGAATGGATATGGAATGAGGAGAATATGTTTTCTAAATTGATATCTATGAGGTGGAGGAATAGGTATGTGATATACAATGATATAGAATATGGTTTAATAGATAGATATTATGCGGATAGGATGTGTTATATAAGATATAGTGAAGAAGGAGTGGAAATAGAGGAGTTGTTGTGAAAATAAAATAAGATTTGTATAAATAAAAATTGAAAATAAAATATAATAAGTATAAGGATATATAAGGAAAGAATGGAAATAAATGTTATAACAGCGGATAAATTTACGAAGGAGGAATGGGAGAGTATAGAGAAGCCATTAACAGTATATGAGAGACAGCGAAATCAGATATTAGTAGAATTAGCCGAGAAGGCATATACGAATAACACTGATAATTTGGATATAGAGATACAGAGTGGATTGACGATAATTGGAGATTATAATTATGTATGGATAAGGAATGAAGTAAGTAAATATATCAAATTAAATAAAATAGATAAGGAAGAGATGGAGATAAATAGCAAGAATAAAAAGATAAATATAATATTAGAGAACAACAAAAAATCACTAGAAGGAAAGTTGGAGACATTAAAACAGATAATAGGGGATGTGAAGATAACAGAGAAGAAGGTGGATGATTTGATGATAAATTTTAATTATTTAGAATTTAGGATAATAATATTGATGAAGATAATAGAATGTTATACAGAGAATGAATTAAACAAGGATGAGATAATAATAGCGAGTAAGAAGATATTATATAATATAAAAAAGATGAGTAGAGAACCAGAAAAACATTTTACGAAGATATTTAATATAGAGAACATAGAGATAAAAGTGTCAGAACAGATGATAAGAGATTTAGAGTATAAATTGGAAAGGATACAGAGGAAGCACAATATAAAATTATATGAAATAGCGAATGAGAGACCGCAATTAATGTTTAATACGAGATATGACAATATAGTATCAAGTATAAGATTAAGACCATATGAATCACAGATAAGGATAATGGAGATAATAAGGGAGAATATGGAGCGAGGATTTTTGGTGATGTATAAAGCATTACCAGGATTAGGTAAGACATCGATGGTGTTAGGTATAGTGAAATATTTACAAAAAATGAATAATGGGTATAAGTTATTATTTTGTTGTTCAGATTTATTGGATACGGTGAGGAGACAGGTGTTAATAATAATGTATAATTTTGGAATAAAATTTGGTATAGGAGTAGGAGACAGTGTATATAACAAGGATATAAAGAAGTATGAGGATAAATATAGAATAATAAATTCGTTTAATTGCAAGAAGGATGAGTATAGGGAGATGATAGTAGCGGATTATTTAACGACGAGTATGATATTAGAGGAGAACAGGGAGAAATACATATTATTTTTTGACGAGCCGACGATACAGACGGATAGTAAGAATAACAGGGAGACATTGGAGAGATTATCGAAGATATTACATTTAATGCCGAAACATACGATATTATCATCAGCAACATTACCAGATAAAAAAGAGATGGTTGAGATATGTAAGAAATACGAAGAGAGACAAGGAGGAAGGATAGAGGAGGTGATATCAAATAAGACATTATTAGGATGTGTGATAAAAGATTACAATAATAATATAATAACGCCACATAGTAAATGTAGGACGAGAGAGGAATTAGGGATATTGATAGAGAAGATAAGGAGAAATCCGTTATTAGGGAAATTTTACACACTACCATTTTTAATGAATTTGAATAAATTTATGAAGAAATACAAAAAAGAGATAAATTTGGAAGAGATAGAGAGTTTTGATCAAGAATCAGTATTAGAGAACATAATGATATTATTAGAACGTGTAGTAGAAATAGGAGATGAAGAATATGAAGAATTTAGGAAGATAGATATAAGAGATATAAATGATGTAAATATAAACAAGGAGATGGTGGATAAAAACTATGAGCGAGTGGTATATGACAGGATAATAACACAACATGCTTATAAATATATAGGATGTTGTTTAATAGCAACGGATAGTCCGGAAAATTTCAGTAAGAGATATTTATTTGACATAGTGGATAAATTGAAGGAGAGAGTAAAAATAACGAGTATAATGGATATAAAGAACAGATATGAGAAGGAGAAGGAGACATATAATAAGATGGTAGAGAGTATAGAGAAACAGTGTAAGACGGATGAGATGAAAGACAGAGAATATAAGAAGATAGAGAAGTATATACCGAAATATGAATTTCCGGATGTGTTAGAGATAAACAGTATAGAACACATAAAGACATTTAGCAAGTATGTAAGAAGTTATAGTGTAGATATGATAAAGAAGAATATAAGACATGAGGAAATAAATATAAATTGTAATATACATGATAATGTAGAATTTATGCTACATATAGGGATAGGATTATATTATCACGGGATGCATAGTAATTACAAGACAAAAGTATTAGAGATGTTATCGAATAATCAGTTAGCATATATAATAGCAGATGAGTCGTTTTGTTATGGAGCAAACTATGGAATAAACAATGTGATAATAACAGATGAATTAGGAGATAAACACAGTATAAATACGATATTACAATTGATAGGAAGAACATCACGAGTAGGTAAATCGTGGAGTGGAAAGGTATATTTGGATGACAGAACGGCTGAAAGGATGAAAGAATATTTTATGACACAGGATAATAAATCAGTAGAAGGAGAAAATATAAGTGAAACATTTATGGAATATTATGAAATACAGGAGAGAATAAAACAAGAGGAAATAAAGAAGAAACAAGAAGATGAAGAAAGAATAAGAAGAGAATTAGAACATAAAAAGAAGATGGAAGAATATACAAAGAAACCAGAGAAAATAGAAAAAGTAGAAAAAATAAAAAATAATTATAATAATAAACCAAGAGAATATAAACCAAGAGAATATAAACCGAGAGAGGAAAGACCGAGAGAATATAAACCGAGAGAATATAAACCGAGAGAGGAAAGACCGAGAGAGGAAAGACCGAGAGAAGACAGAGAATATAAACCGAGAGAGGAAAGACCGAGAGAAGAGAAGGAGAGGATAAATGCGGAAGAATGGAAAGGGATAAGAGAGAAGGAGGAGGTAAGAGAGGTGAGAGAGGTAAGATTTGGATATAAGCGGGAGATGTTGAAGATGGAAGAAAACAAGATAAAGGTGGATGATTGGAAGGATGTGAGGAGGAAGTAAAAGAAAAATAATATATTTATATAAAAAATTGAAAAAAGGAAGAAATAATGAAAAGAATATAGTAAAATATAAAATGGCAACGATAATATGTATAAGAGATAATGAGGAAGTGAAAGATATAAGAGAGATGAGGGGAGTGATAATAAGGAAGGATATGATAGATGAAGTGTTAAAGGAGATGAAGATAAGAGTGATATATATAAGAAGAGAGGAAAAGGAAGAAATAAGAAGAAAGATAGGAAGGAAGAAGATAGAGATAAGAGAAATAGAGGAGATAAAGGAGAAGAAGATAGAGGAGAAGGAGGAAAAAGAGGAAGATAGAATGATGAAAGTGAGATGTAGGACTGAAGAGATAAGGAAGATAAGAGATTATTACATAGAATATGGAGAAATAGGAAGAGTGAGTGAGGAGTTAGGATATAGAAGAGAGGAGGTGAAGAGGGTATTAGAGACATATTACAAGGGGATGTATGAGGAGGATGAGAGGATATTAAGAAGTGGCAAGAGGATGAGAAGAAATTAAATAATAAAAATAACAATAAAAATTGACTTCCGAGTAAGCAATTTTTATAACAATAAAAATTGAAATTTATATATAATGATATATAAAATATGATTATATAATAGTTAAAATGGAAAAAATGGATAAAATAGAGGTGATAAGCGTGGAAGGTAATATAGGAGCGGGAAAGTCTACATTTATAAGGATAATAGAGGAGAAGTTTTATAGAGATAGGAGAGCGGTGGTGGTGTCAGAGCCGGTGGAGATGTGGAAGAATATAAGAGATGAGAAAGGAGAGAATATATTAAATAAATTTTATGGAGATATAGGAAGATGGAGTTATTCATTTCAGAACATGGCATATATAACGAGGATAATGAAATTGGAGGATAGCATAAGAGAGAATATGGAAGAGAGAATAATATTTCAGGATAGATCTGTAGAATGTGATAAGAATGTATTTGAGAGGATGTTATATGAAGACGGGAAGATAGAGGAGATAGAACATCAATTATATAAATTATGGAATAATTTTTACGAGAGATATATGAGTAAGAACATAAGGAACAGGACGATATATTTAAGATGTAGTGTGGAAACAGCGATGAGGAGGATAAAGAAGAGGGGGAGAGAAGAGGAGAAAGGTATAGAGAAGGAATATTTAGAGAAACTGGGAAGATACCATGATGAGTGGTTAATGAAGGGGGGAGAGGATGTGATGATAGTGGATTGTGATAGAGAATTTGAGGAAGATGAAGAGTATCAGGAAGAGATATTAGGGAGAGTGAGAGATTTTATATATAATAAAAATTGAAAAAAGGAAATAATAAAAATAAATAATATAGAAAGATGGAATACGAGAATGAGGAAGAGTATAATGAGAACGAGAGGAAGATAGAAGGGAAGATAAGAGAGTATAAGGAGAGGGGATATGAGATGGAGATGGTAGAAAAGGAAGAATTGGTAGAAGGGGATTATATAGTGGTGAGATACATACCATATTCACAGAGAGATTTATATGTACATAAGACGGAGATGGGAGAGTATATAGGAATGAATAGGATAGTGAATATGGGAGGAGAAGAGATAATAATAATAAAAGATGGATTATACAATGATCAGAAGAGTTATTATTCGGAGGGATATATAATGTTGATATGGAGATTAGTTTATAAGGTAAAATAAAAATGTATAATTTATATATAAGTGTAAATGGAGATAATATGGATAACATTAATAAACCAGGGATACATAGAATACACGAAAAATTTTTTGAAGGCGTTAGAAGTGAATAAAGTGGAAAATTTCAGATTGATAATATATTGTATAAATGAGGAGACGATAGAAGAATTAAGAGAGAATAGATATTGTGAATGTATAAATGCGAATATATTTTTAGATAGTAAGGAATATACAGATAAATTTACGATATTTGAGACGGATGAATATAAGAGGATAGTATTTGGTAAATTGGATGCAATAAAATATACATTAGAGAATAACAAAGAAAAAATGGTAGGATACATAGATATGGATATAGTACTATTTAGAAATCCGACAGAAGTTATAATGGATGAGATGAAAAAATATCCAGAATATGAAGTATATAGTCAATGTGATGAGAAAAAGATATGTAGAGATAAATTTAATTGTCGAAAGATATGTTCAGGATTGTGTGTATTTAGGAATAACGAAGAGATATATGAATGTTTAGATTATAGAGAGGAAGATATAAAGAAATATATGGAAGACCAGTCATATTTATTAGAGAAGATGAATAAAAAAGGAATAAAACACATAACAATAGATAAAAATGTATTTATAAATGGAGGATATAAATATATATATAGAAAAGAAATACCAGTAGAATTTCCAAAAAATAAATGTGCCGTTCATTATAATTTTATAGCAGGAAATGAGAAGATATATCGAATGAAAGTACAGAATATGTGGTATCTATAATTTTTTTATTATTATTAATATTAATTATTATTATTATTATTATTATTATTATTATTATTATTATTATTATTATTAATTATATTTTTCAATTTTAAATTTATCTAGAAGAGTGAGGAATTTGGCGAGTTCAATTTGTTTGATGAGAGAGAAATTACGGAGATAAAGATCGACGGACATCATATTATTATTATTATTATTTTTGTCATTAAATTCGAGTAATAGATTATTATTAATTTTGTTAAGATTATTAAATTCGATAGGTTTGATACAGTATAATCTATATATGATAACTTTTTTATCTTTTTGAGGTAATCCTTCGTGAGATTTGTATCTGACACCTCTACCGATGATTTGTTCGATAGAATTTTCATTCCATGCGGATTCCATGATGATAACGAAATTAGTTTTTTTGAGATCGAGACCTTCTGAACCGGCTTTAGAGATGAATAGAATATTATTTTTACCGGAATTATAGTCATCAACAGCTTTTTTTCGTTGAATGATGGATAGATCGCCGGTTACTTCATTAAAATTGATATTTTTAGATTTAAGATAATGTTGGATAGGACGCATACCCATATTAATGAAGTGAGAGAAGATGACCATTTTAGAATTTTTATGTTTGTTGATGAGTTTGATGATCCAGTCGACTTTAGGTGATTTGCCTTCTAATTTGTTGCTAGCTCGTCTGAGACCGTTATAGAAGACTTTAATATTTTTATTTTTAAAATCTGGAATATGACCGACACTACCTCTTTCGACTTTTTCGTAAGCAGTTAAATAGTCATTATCCATAGGAAGGAATATTTCGTCGATAATTTTTTTAGGGAAATTAGGATCAGGATGTTTAGGATTAGATTTTCTGATATACAAACTGAATTTATTAGATAAATATTTAGAGAGTTCCATTTTCTTTTGTTTATTTTTATTGCTCTCTGTCAGTAATTTTTCGAAATAATCTTCAGTGATAGGTTTTTCGGCATCAATCATAGAAATTAGATTTACAATATCGTGTTTATAATTAATTAAAGGAGTAGCAGTTAATAATAAGACTTTTTCAGCTTTATGAGAATATTTTAAGATTAATTTACTTCTTTCACCATCTAAAGTTCTTAAATTATGCGCTTCATCAATAATTAAGAGAGCATCTTTAGGATTTTCTTCTTTATTATTGTCGATATTATTAGCGAGACCTTGAATGGTGTAGAAAGAATAATATTGATTGATGATATCATTAGATACACCGTAATCATTCATTTGTTTTTTAAAATTATCTTGAAGAGAGGTAGGAGTGACGACGATAACTTTTTTGATTAATTTTTTTAAGAGGAGACATCTAGAAGTGGAGATAGCGGTAAGAGTTTTACCGGTACCGACAGAATGGACGACGATAAGACCACGATGAGAGACTAGATGATTACAGACTTTAAGTTGGTGAGGTTTAAGTTTGATATGAGTATCAGAGAGGAGGGGGAGAGAACAGGGATTAATTTTATTAAAAGTGTTAATGATGAGAGATTTGGATGAGTTTTTAGGTATATTAAGTTTATCAGAGATAATAGAAATGGTAGATTTAGGTAAATTATCATTTTTAAGTTTATAAATAGTTTTAGGATTTATATTCATAAATATAATATAATATAAATATATAATAATTAAAAAAATAAAAATTTATTTATTAAATAATATATATGGAAACAATAATTGGAAATTATACGGAATTAACAAAAAAACTACCTTCATACGAAGAAAATAAATATATTATTTATGGTATAGTTTTTCTTGCTATTTTTGCGGTTATCTATCTTTTGAGAGATTCGATAATTAATTATAGTAATACTGATGGAAGTAATAATTCTAATAAAATAGAACATATGTCAGGTGGAACATTACAACAATTATTTGCCCAAGACGCACAAGATGTTAATTTAAATGGTAAAATGTCAGAAAATAAAAATTTAGCATTTAATTTACCGACAAAAATATTACAAGGAACACAGAGAGGAGCACCAATGAGTTGTAATAATATAGATACAGAGACAGTATTAGCATATACAGGAGATAGTGGAATGGCACCATTTCCATATATAACACCACCGAGTGTAGTAAAACAGGGATAAAATTAACTTAAAATCCAGCCATAATGATTATAAGAACCAGATGAATAAAGAACACCAATCATTTTATAATTTACAGATGAACTTGTTGAAACAGTATTATTTATTAATGGAATAGCTAAAGAATTAGTAGTAGCATCAATATAATGAATATTAATGGTATTTCCCATACCGTGTGTGATACAAGATAAATTAATAACTTGACCATTATAATCGGGTAAACTATTAAATGATATATCTAAAACTGGACTAACACATCCATTTAATATATAAAATGGTTTATAAGGAGCATAAAAATTACAAGATATATCAGTAGAAGATGAATCTAAAATTATGGTATTATGAATATTTAAGCTACTAGTATCTAATAAATCACTAATAGAGGCATTATTAGAGACAGATAAGCCACTAGTATCTAAAAGATTATTAATAGATACATTATTAGAGACAGATAAGCCACTAGTATCTAATAAATCAGTAATAGAGGCATTATTTTGGACGATAAGACCAGAGATATCTAATAAACCAGATATATCGACATTACCATGAACGAAAAGATCATTTTGGATGTCGATATTATTGGAAGTAAATAAAGTTTTAGCTGAATTAGTTTTTTTGCCGAAAATTTTTTTATCTATATTAGCATTATTTGTTCTAATTTCATTAACACCGAAAAATAATTGATTTTTAATAATTTTTTGGACTTGAGATTTATTCATATTATATAATAAAAAAATATAATAAAAATATATAAAATAAAAAATAAAATTAATTTAATCGCAGTAAAATTTGGTTAATTTGATTTTGTAAATTTTGAATTTGTTGTTGTTGAGTGTCTATAATTGAATTTTGATTTTGGATAATTTCTTCAAGATTATGGACTTTTGTTTCTAGAACTTCTTTATCTTTAACGAGTTGTTGAGTAGCAGATGCAAAAACAGCAAAAATTCTATCTTTATTTATATTTAATAAATTATTAACTTTAACACCATAAATGAATAATTTATTATTATATATATTTAAATCGTTAATATTATTATTGCTTAAATCAATAGTTAAAATATTATATTCTTTATTTGAAATAATACCAATATATTGATTATTAGAATAGTCATATAATTTAATTTCTTGATTATTACCACTTAAATCAGATAAATTAATATCGGAAGGGATAGTAATATTAAATTTTTTATTATTTAATATTTCAATATTTAATAATTTATATATATTTGGTATAAAATTTGATGTTTCTTCAACAGCAGTTGGTATATATTCTTGTATATTTTGTGCTATAAATCCAATAATATCTTTTTCAGGTTTATTAATATCATCAATATAATCATATTTTGATATATTTATATTTTTCACAATATTATAAGATTCATAATCATTTAATTCACGAATATTTTTTTTAATTCTATTATCGGATGTTCCAATATAATAAGATGTTCCCATTAAAATTGTACCACTTGTAATATCTAAAGCAACATCTCTTCCTCCAGGACTAGAAGTTCTAGCCCAATTAAAATTATATTCATAATACATACCTAAATTTGTTCCGGGATTATAATTACTACCAGACAATCTTAAAGTTCTATAACATGTTATAAAATTAGATTGAAATTGAAGTAAAGTTGAAATAATAAAACCTGAACTTAGATAATTTATTTTTAAACCATCATTATCATGACTTAATTCATATTTATTGAGAGTATTAATATCAAACCTTAAATATGTTCTTATGAAAGTTGAATTTTCTGACGAAGATGGCGAAAATAATGTTATAGAATTAAAATTTTCTATATTTCCAATTTCAATAGAACCGTGAGGAGTAGAACCAATAGTTCTATTATATCTTATTATTCCATTTGTGCTAGTTGTAGGATTAATATTAATATTTCCATCTTGGTCAATAGTTAATCTATCATTACTACCAGAATTATTATTTATATCAGTTATTGCTGTATTATTAAATGTTTGTAATCTGATAAATGGAGATCTTAATGTTATTGTATCTGGACCGGAACCATTATTAGGTTCATTACCATTAAAAAGTATTAATTCTGTTCTTTCATTTGAATTACCTTGTCCACTTGGTATAGTTCTATAAGTGATAGTTGGTCCAGGATCGCTGGTATTACCAGGAACAAATTTAATTGTTCCACCGGTTGTAGAACCAATATTAAGAGTTCCACTGACATCTAAATTATTAACAGAATAAATACTAGAAGCATTAATTTTACCATTAACACCTAAACCGCCATTACTAATAACAACTGCACCAGAGGTAGTAGAAGTGGAAGCAGTAGAATTTGAGAAAGTATTAATACCAGTTAGAGTATTATTAGCATTTAATAGAATGGTATTAGTGTCAACATAATTTTTAGTGGCAACATCTTGAGCATTTGTTGGATTTAGACAATTACTAATTCTGCCTTTAGAATTGACATTTATTGCGACATCAGTAGCATCACCTTCGATATTAATAGCAGGTATTGTTCCATGGATATTAGTAGTAGTTCTTACAATTGTTAAAACGCCATTTGTAGGAGCTCCTTCATAAGAAAAAACATTACCGATAGACACTCTTTTAGTATTTTGGTCAGTAAAAATATTTAAAGTAGAATTTTGAGAAGCCACTTCTGCAAATGAAATTTTAAAACTACTTCTAGGTGTTATTCCATCACCAGGATAACCTTGATAAATTATATTACCATTTCCAGTAGATGTCATTCTTATTCTAGATGTACTTCCATTATTAGCACTTCCAGCAGCAGGTTCAGTAATAATTTCAGAAATACCTCTTATATAAGAACCAGAAGAACTTATTTCTATCATACTTTTATTATTATTTTCACCAAAATATTCATAATTTAATCTAATAGTATTTTGATTATATCTAGTTAATGTAGTTGTTCCACTAGCATCAAAACGAATATTTTCCGATAATGAAAGTGAAGATGAAAGACCAACACCAACACGACCATTATTATCAACTCTAAAAAGAGTGATATCATTGTTATCATCAGCAATTCTTAAACAATCACCTGAACCGGTATTAATAATATTTAAAGCGATACCTGAACCATTATTAGAAATATCAACGCCAGAACCTGTTCCACTGTTTTGTATATATAAAACATCACCCGCAGAGCTACTATTTTTAGTAGCAGTTAAACAATGAGCATTTGCATTAGTTCCAGCATTTGAAATGGATATTGCTTCTACAGTTGATGAACTATTATTTTGAACTACTCTTAAACATTGAGAATTAGAAGTACTATTTATAAATAAACCATTGGTATCAGACCCCGAATTAGTAATTTGAACTGCAGGTTGAGTATTATTAGTATGATTTATATTTAAACTAGTATTAGAATTATTACCAGAAATATCTAAACTATTATTAATCTGAACAATTCCATTTTCTGTAATTTCTAATCTTGTATTAGATAAAGAATCATTAGTTAAAACACTATCACCCGGTCCATTTCCTGGATTAGTAAATGTTTGAAATCTTATTCTTGGTGATCTTAATGTTATATAATCAGGTCCAAATCCATTAGAATGATCATTGCTATGGAATAATATTAATTCAGTAGCAGCAGTATTAACTAATCCTCCTTGATTAACAGGAATAATTCTATATGCTATTCTTGGACCAATATCATCTAAATTACCACGATTAAATTGGATAAGTCCACCAGATACACTACCAATTGTTAAATTTCCAGAAATATCTAAATTACCTGCAGAATAAATTTCATTAGTATTAATTTTACCACTAATACCTAAACCACCAGTAATAACTAAAGCACCAGTAGTAGTAGAGGAACTGGCAGTATTATTTAATATTCTAACTGGTCTATTAGCAGAAAAATCAATATTACCACTATTATTTGCTATTATACAACCATTTGAAATATTTGTATTTCCATATGTATATATATCAGGTGTTGAAGTATTTGTTTCTAATCTTAAACTTTCTATTAAAGAACCATCATGATTGGTAAAAAATGATATTTTTCCTCTATATGTATTTGAAAATCCACCACTTCTATCATACATTCTAATTAATCCAAAATCAACTGTATTTGAATAAATAATATCACCATAATCTGTTGTATCTATCGCTGTTCTTCCTGAATTTTTTAATCTTAATATTGGTTGAATTCCACCAACACCACCACTAGCATCTAAAGTTAA
>VFQS010000512.1_pt1 | contig 42268 bp, 35 predicted proteins | sample 3512361 | NCBI WGS metagenome assembly VFQS01 (sample SAMN10412375, study PRJNA504923) | tailings metagenome | isolation source: Relicate 1 Philex TSF3 active mining | place: Philippines
GCGCAGCTGAACTTGCTAAGGCGATTGAAAATGCATGGAAGGGCAAGCCAAAGACTTGGCGTGGAGAAGCTGCTTAATTGCACTTCCACCACTTTAAAGTCTAAAAAGAAGTAAATAGAATCATCCCGAGGCGAGAAAACTCGCCTCGGGATGATTTCACTTAGGAAGGGAGATTCGAGTGACTCGAGCGAGATCCATAAAGAAATTTATGAAATTTGCTGGCGTTCCACTTGCAATCTTCATAGTTGTTCTCGTAGTGCCGTTTGTAAATGGTTTCTATTACTCCTTTACAGATTGGGATGGTTTCAAAACCACCAAATTTATTGGATTAACTAATTACACAGATTCATTCTCAGATCCAAGATTCTGGTCAACCTTAAAGTTCACTGCGCTATTCGTAGTGGTATCACTTATTTTGGTTAACGCAGTTGCATTTGGTTTGGCACTCATAGTTACCTCAAAACTCAAAAGCAAGAATTTCCTCCGCACCTTCTTCTTTGTACCAAATCTCATCGGTGGCGTAATCCTCGGCGTTATCTGGCAATTTATATTCAACAGCGCACTCGTTGCACTCGCCGAAAAATATGACTGGGAGATGTTTAAAGAATCCTGGTTACAAGATACAAATAAAGCTTTTTGGGCGCTGATTATCGTTACCGTCTGGCAATCATCCGGCTACATGATGATTGTTTACATCACAGGCCTTATCTCAATCGAAAATGATGTTCTCGAAGCCTCACAAATTGACGGAGCTTCTCCGCTACGCACCTTGTTCGCTATAAAGATCCCACTTATGGCGCAAGCCTTTACTATTGCGCTCTTTTTGACACTGCGAAGCGGCTTTATGGCCTATGACGTCAACGTGGCTCTTACGGGCGGTGGACCATTCCGCACAACCGAACTGATCTCACTACATATCTTTGAAGATGCCTTCGCTGAAGGTGACTTCGGTACCGGCCAAGCCAAAGCAGTCGTAATGTTCTTAGTTGTGGCCCTAGCGGCTCTTGTCCAAGTAACTATCTCAAAGAGATACGAGGTGCAGCGATGAATACCCGTGCACGTTGGGGCAAGAGAGCCACATTTTGGGTTGGGCTCACGCTCGCCTTCGCCTATTTCTTCCCATTCTTCTTAGTCTTTGTTAACTCAGTTAAGCTCAAGTTCGACATTCTGGAAAATCCTTTGGCATTTCCAGCAGAGATTACTTGGGATAACTACCAACAAGCTTTAACTAAGATGGAATTTTTCCGCTCACTGACCAATTCATTGATCATCACAATCCTTAGCGTTTCACTCTTAATTATCTTCTCTTCCATGCTGGCTTACTATCTAGCGCGCACCAAGACAAAATCATCAAAGTACATCTTCTTAGGTCTTGTCGCCTCAATGATTGTTCCCTTCCAAGCTCTCATGATTCCATTTATGGCGCTCTTTGCCCCATTTGTTTCCTGGAACAACCGCGCATCGCTCGTCTTCTTCTACATCGGCTTCGGCGTCGCACTTTCAACATTTTTATATCATGGCTTTATTACCACCATTCCTACTGAAATTGATGAGGCAGCATCTATTGATGGCGCCTCCGATATGGTGGCATTCTGGCGAATTATCTTCCCAATGATGCGCCCAATTACAGCAACCGTTGCCATCATCAATGCTCTGTGGATTTGGAATGACTTCCTATTACCACGTCTTGTGCTGACAAGAGAGACACAGACCTTGCCGCTATCTACTTATCTCTTCTTTGGACAGTACTCAATTGAATACGGGCAAGCGATGGCCGGTCTTGCACTCGCTGTTATCCCTATTGTGATCTTCTATCTAATCCTGCAAAAGCAGTTCATTACAGGTATTTCACAGGGCGCAGTTAAGTAGTTAGTTAATCTTCAATACTGACTGGCGCACAACCAGCTCGGTTGGAACAACGATCTGCGAATCAGGGCTATCAGGCTTTTCAATATGCGCCATCACTTGAGACGCGGCAAGTTGACCTAAGAACGGCACGGGTTGGGCAATAGTTGTAATCCCTAAAGTTTGCGCAAAATCGTGTCCGTCATAGCCAACAATCGACATATCTTCAGGAATTCGCAAGCCCCTCTTGCGAAGTGAGCGATACACACCAAAAGCCATCTCATCTGATTCACAGAAGATTGCTGTTGGTAGTTTTTTCCGCGCTAAGAACTCATCCATCGCAAGCTCGGCGGTATGGCTAGCAAAGTCGGCAATCAATTCAAAGGCAGGATTAAATTCTAAGTTGTGCTTTTCTAGCACAGATAAAAATCCATCTTTACGGTTGCTCGCCACTTTGAAATCAAAGGCCCAATCTTTCTGCCCCAGCATCAGACCAATTTCGGTATGCCCCATATCGACTAAATGTTGAGTGGCAACTTGGGCACCCTTTACGTCATCAATTGAGACAGATGAGCACCTTGGGTCAGAAATTCCAATAAGCGAGACTGGAATACCTAATCCTAGAATCTCTTTAAACTCTTTATCTGATGGTGGAAGTGAGATAACAATTAGCCCATCGACTTTATCGACCAACTTCTTCTGCTGAAAGACCCGCTGCCGTGCATCGACTTGCGCAAAGTTATAGAGCAGCAGATCCATGCCGGCTTCACGTAAGGCTTGCTCAACTCCTGCAACTGCCTGCGAGAAATACCAACGCGAAAGAAAGGGCGCAATTACACCGATCGTATTTGTCTTTTCACTTGCCCCACGCGGCAATAAATCTGGGCGGATCGGATAATCTAAATCGCGAGCTGCATCAACAATCTTCTTACGGGTCTTCTCATTGACATGATGGATTCCCCGCAGAGCGCGCGAGACAGTCGCCGGTGAAACCCCAGCCTTCTTCGCGATATCGACGATCCCCGCCATGGCCAACCTTCCCCAGACCTGCAAATTCCTGCAAAAGATGGTCTGAAGGTACTACCCAGCCCCAGATGTGGGTAGACCGAGTTCACTGCAATAAATAGGTATAAATTTGGTAAAACCGCCCCCCAGCACCCTAAACTTCCCCAATCTTCGCGCCCTGCCCCCTCAAATAGCAGCGCGCCCTGACTCTCCAATGGAGGAGAACCTATGAACGCTGCTAGCGCTCTATCAACCGTGGAAGTAACCGGCTCCAATCTCAGCATCACCTACGTAGTCCTCGCAGTCGCCCTCGGCGCGCTCGCGATCGCCTTCGCGCTACGCCAGCAAGTTCTGGCAGCAAGCGATGGCACTGCCAAGATGCGCGAGATCGCCGAAGCTGTGCAAGAAGGTGCTGCTGCATACCTTGCGCGCCAATTCCGCACACTCTCTTACTTCGTTGGAATTGTCTTCTTCTTACTTCTCGCTCTTCCTGCCGACACCACCGCGTTGCGGGTGGGTCGCTCTATCTTCTTCCTTCTCGGCGCAGGTTTCTCAGCGATCGTTGGTTACAACGGAATGTGGCTGGCCGTGCGCGCCAATGTTCGCGTTGCAGAAGCTGCTCGCCAGAAAGATGGCACCAAAGCTGTGCAGATTGCATTCCGCACCGGTGGCGTTGTCGGTATGACAACAGTTGGCCTTGGTCTTGTGGGCGCAGCGCTCGTTGTGATTTTGTTCCGTGAAAATGCACCAGTTGTTCTCGAGGGCTTCGGCTTTGGTGCAGCGATGCTGGCAATGTTTATGCGCGTCGGTGGTGGAATCTTTACCAAGGCAGCAGATGTCGGCGCTGACCTTGTCGGTAAAGTTGAAAAGAATATTCCTGAAGATGACCCACGTAACGCTGCCACCATTGCAGATAACGTCGGCGATAACGTCGGTGACTGCGCTGGTATGGCCGCAGACCTCTTTGAATCATATGCAGTAACTCTCGTTGCAGCGCTTATCTTAGGAAAGGCTGCCTTCGGTAATGAAGGTCTGATCTATCCGTTGATCGTTCCAGCAATCGGTATCGTCACAGCTGTTATCGGAATCTTTGCTACCCGTTTGCGTTCAACAGATAAGTCAGCAATGACAGCGATTAACCGCTCATTCTTTATGTCAGCTGTTATCTCAGCAGGCCTTACAGGTCTTGCGACCTTCACATACCTTCCAGGTAAGTTCAACCTTCTTACCAACTACTCACCATCAGTTCTTGAAGATGCGGGCAATATCAACCCACGCGTACTCGCTTTTGGCGCAGTAATCATCGGTATCGTCCTAGCGGCCGCAATTCAGGTACTTACAGGCTTCTTCACCGAAACAGGTAAGCGCCCAGTAAATGATGTTGCAGCCTCTTCCCAAACAGGTTCTGCCACAGTCATCTTGGCTGGTATCTCAGTTGGATTTGAATCAGCTGTTTATTCAGCGATGTTGATTGCAGCTGCAGTATTCGGCGCATTCTTACTCGGCGGCGGATCAATCGTGCTCTCACTCTTTGCAATCGCGCTCGCCGGTACCGGACTTCTCACAACTGTTGGCGTCATCGTTGCAATGGATACTTTCGGACCTATTTCAGATAACGCACAAGGCATCGCTGAAATGTCAGGAGATGTTAAGGGCGAAGGCGCTCAGATTCTTACCTCTCTCGATGCAGTTGGTAATACAACAAAGGCAATTACTAAGGGAATCGCAATTGCGACCGCTGTACTTGCGGCTACTGCGCTCTTTGGTGCATTTACCGATGCAATCAAGGAAGCAGTCATTAAGGCAGTTGGCGAAGGCCAAGATGTTGCACTTGAGTTCCAAGGCGTTCTCGATATCGCAGACCCACGTAACCTCGTTGGTTTGATTATTGGTGCAGCCGTTGTCTTCCTCTTCTCAGGACTTGCCATCAACGCTGTCTCACGAGCAGCGGGTGCGGTCGTGATGGAAGTACGTAACCAATTTAAGTTGCACCCAGGAATCATGAAGGGAACTGAAAAGCCAGAGTACGGCCGCGTTGTAGATATATGCACACGCGATTCACTCCGTGAGCTTGTCACCCCAGGTCTTCTTGCAGTGATGGCACCAATCGCAGTCGGCTTTGGTCTTGGCGTTGGCGCACTCGGTGCCTACCTTGCTGGCGCAATCGGCACAGGTACTTTGATGGCTGTCTTCCTCTCTAACTCAGGAGGCGCGTGGGATAACGCGAAGAAGATGGTTGAAGATGGCCACTTTGGCGGCAAGGGCACAGAAGCCCACGCAGCAACTGTCGTTGGCGACACTGTCGGAGATCCATTTAAGGACACCGCCGGCCCTGCAATTAACCCACTGATCAAGGTGATGAACCTTGTTGGTCTTCTTATTACTCCAGCAATCGTTAGCTTTGCACTCCCTGCACAATCATCTGTCTCGCTTTTGATTGCAGCAGTTGCAACGCTTGTGATTATCGGCGCGCTTATCCGCAACCGCCGTCAATCAACAACCATCGAGTACTAAGCAGGAGAACTTCCCCACCTGATGGCTAAAAATCTCAAAAAGCTGGTGATTGTTGAGTCCCCTGCTAAGGCACGCAAAATTGGCGGCTACCTCGGCGAAGATTTCATCGTCGAGGCTAGCGTCGGTCACATCCGTGATCTGCCACAGCGCGCTGCCGATATCCCCAAAGAGGTAAAGAAACTCGCCTGGTCTAAAGAAGGCGTCGATATCGAAAACGATTTTGCACCCCTTTATGTCATCAACCCAGATAAGAAAGCTAAGGTCGCCGAACTCAAAGAGTTGATGAAAGACGCTGAAGAAATCCTGCTAGCAACGGACGAAGACCGCGAAGGCGAAGCAATTGCCTGGCATCTTGTTGAAGTCTTGCAGCCAAAGATTCCCATTAAGCGCATGGTCTTTAACGAGATCACCGAAGAAGCAATTAAGCAGGCGGTTGAAAACACCCGCGACCTTGATTACAACCTAATTGATGCACAAGAAACTCGCCGCGTTCTAGACCGCCTCTACGGCTACCGTCTGTCACCGGTTCTATGGAAGAAAGTCATGCCACGCATTTCAGCAGGGCGCGTGCAATCTGTTGCAACGCGCCTCATTGTTGAAAAAGAACGCGAACGCATGGCCTTTATCTCTTCCTCGTGGTGGGATCTCAACGCAAAGACAGATCTTGGCTTCACAGCCCGCCTGTTATCAGTAGATGGCAAAAAAGTAGCGTCAACTGCTGACTTTGGAGCAGATGGCGCAGTCAAAGAAAAATCCCTCAAAGATATTCTCTTGCTGGATGAAAAAGAAGCAAAGGCACTCACTGAAAGCTTAAAGAACACTCCACTGACTGTTAAGTCGATGGAAGAGAGCCCACGCACTGAACGCCCTAAGCCACCCTTCACAACATCCACCATGCAACAAGATGCAGGTTCTCGCCTTGGTTGGGGCGCACAGATCACTATGCGTATCGCACAGCGCCTGTATGAAAACGGCTACATCACCTACATGCGTACCGACTCAATCAACTTATCTGATCAAGCACTCAAGGCAGCTCGCGCTGCTGCAACTGCGCTCTATGGCAAAGACCATGTCTATGAAACAGCACGCCTGTATCAAGGAAAGTCTAAGAACGCACAAGAAGCACACGAAGCAATCCGTCCAGCAGGAGACACCTTTAAAACACCGGGTGAGCTAGCACCTGAACTTTCTCGCGATGAATTCGCACTCTATGACCTCATCTGGAAGCGCACAGTTGCATCACAAATGGCCGATGCTAAAAAGATGCAGATGCGGGTTGACTTTGATGCTAAAACTGCAGATGGCAAAGAAACCACTTTCCGTGCCAATGGTTCTGTCATCACCTTCCCAGGATTCTTGGCAGCCTACGATGACGTCGCAACTGATGAAAACAAAGATGAAGAATCTGAAGACCGACGCCTACCTGCAATGACAGTAGGCCAATCAGTAAAGGTCGATGAATATTCTTGCGAAGGTCACGAAACCAAACCACCTGCCCGCTATACCGAACCAACCCTTGTCAAAAAGTTAGAAGAGCTCGGCATCGGACGCCCCTCAACATTTGCATCCATCATCCAAACAATTCAAGATCGTGGATACGTCAACAAACGCGGTCGCGCACTTGTTCCCACCTTCCTCGCCTTCTCAGTAACAGGCCTACTTGAAACCCACTTCACCAAGCTTGTGGACTATGACTTCACAGCCTCTATGGAAGAAGACCTCGACAAGATCGCATCGGGCGAAGCAGGCCGCGTTGATTGGCTCCGCGATTTCTACTACGGCGTTGATGGCCAACCAGGACTTAACGAGCTAGCCCTCGACCTTGGCGTTATCGATGCACGCGCTACCAACACCATGAACTTATCTGACACCATCGAAATCCGTGTTGGTCGCTACGGTGCGTATTTACAGGAGAACCTACCTGGTGAAGAACGCAAGCTTGCAAACATCCCAGAAAACTTAGCGCCTGATGAACTCACTTTAGAAAAAGCAATTGAATTGTTAGCTGCTCCCTCAGGTGAACGTGAACTCGGCATCGACCCAAATACCGGCCTTGAAGTCGTTGCTAAGTCAGGGCGATTCGGTCCTTACATCACAGAAATTTTTCCAGAAGAACCTGTTGAACTTAATGACAAAGGTGAGCCAAAGAAGAAGCGCAAGAAGGCAGATGCGCCAAAACCAAAGACAGCATCTCTTCTTTCAACAATGAACCTTGACACCATCACGCTCGATGATGCGCTCAAGCTTTTATCTCTGCCTCGCTTATTGGGCACCAACTCAGCAGGCGAAGAAATCACTGTGCAAAACGGCCGCTACGGGCCGTATCTCAAAGCCGGTGCCGATTCACGCACACTTACATCCGAAGATCAACTCTTCTCGATTGACTTAAATGAAGCCCTCGAGATTTACTCAAAGCCAAAAGAACGTCGCCGCGGTGTTGCAAAGCCACCACTGAAAGAACTCGGTGTTGATCCAAGTACAGAAAAACAAGTAATCATCAAAGATGGTCGCTTTGGTATGTATGTGACCGACGGTGAAACGAATGCGACGCTGCGTCGCGGTGACACACTTGAAGCAATGACACTTGAGCGTGGCCTTGAACTCTTGGCAGGGCGCCGCGCCTGGGAAGCAGAAAACGGTCCTTCCCCTAAGAAGTCACGTAAAAAGGCTGCATTGGCAAAGCCGGGCGATACCGCGCCGACTTTTACAAAGAACACTGTAAAGAAGGCTGCAACTAAGAAGAAAGCGGCCAAGAAAGCCACAGGAAAAGCCAAGTAAATAACTCTGACAGAGTTTGAGAGTCAAAGTGCAAGTTGATAAACACTGGAAATTCTTGAGCACATTAAGTCTGCCCTGAAGATACTGAGACGCTCCTCTTGAACTTTAAGGACATGTTTGCGATTCTCGATCTCTACAAAACAGTTCATAATTCTTAAGAAACTTTGTACATCACCAGTTCTTGCCAAACCTGGGAAACCATCACCCAACACTTCTGGAATCGCAGAATTATTTGAAGCTACAACTGGTACCCCTGCATCCATGGCTTCTAACAGAACCAATCCAAAACCCTCATACAGGCTTGAAAGAACGAAAACATCCATCCGAGATAAATACTCTAATATCTCGTTGGTACGGCCTACCCATTCGATATTCTGAGCAATTCCTATTTCTTCAGCAAGATCCTCGAGGGATTTTTTTTCTTCTCCACCTCCAATAAGTAGCAACACCGAGCCGGGATGAAGACGCAGGAAATGTGCGAAAGATGAAAACAAAGTTGGCAAATCTTTCTGCCGCGTAAGGCGCGAGATTGTCCCTATACAGATTTTTGACTCTTTCGCCAACTTGACCTTGGCATTTAATCTATCGAAGTTTGGTCTAGGTTGGTAGCCGTAGTGAACTACGGTAATTTTCTTTATATCACTGACTTCTTTTCTTGAAGAGACAAAATCACGAACCGCATTAGAAATTGCTATTACATTTTTTGCTTTTTCTGTTACCAAGCGAGAGAGAAATGATGACAAGAAGTGTGGAGCTCCTGGAAAAAATGCTTCTGCATTGTGTCTAGAAACCACAAATGGGTTACTAAGAGAGCAGAATCGGATTAAGAGTTCAGCACGCGGTAGGTGAGCATGTAGAAGAACCTTTTGACTTTTGGAGATCGAGCGCATTTTTATGAACTGAAAAAATGGATTTAGATTTGCAATTTCGTGCACAACTTTCGCACCCGCATCAGAAAAATCTTGTTCTAATTCTGGATCTCCTTTCAGGTATAAAACACTAACTTCCATTCCTGACTTGATTTGCTCACGTACTAGTACAAGGAGTTGGTTTTCAGCTCCGCCACGATTGATTGTTGTTATAACGTGAAGAACCCTGATCATCTAGCGAGCAAATCCTTGAAATATTCGGCTGTTAGCGCCACCCCTGCACGTAATTCGACTCCTGGCTCCCACGCGAGCATTGATTTTGCCAATGAGATATCAGGTTTGCGCTGTTGTGGGTCATCTTGTGGCAACGGGTGGAACTCAATCTGAGATTGTGAGCCAGTAACATCGAGGACAATCTGAGCGAGCTCCAGCATCGTGAAATCTTTTGGGTTACCTAAATTTATAGGAGACCCTGGGTTGCTAGCTAAGTTCACTACCTTTGAGATTCCGTCAATTAAGTCTGATACGTAGCAAAACGACCGGGTTTGCGAACCATCCCCGTAAATTGTTAACGGCTGACCGCGGAGAGCTTGCACAATAAAATTTGAAACAACTCGCCCATCACCCAACTCCATATTTGGGCCATAGGTATTGAAAATTCTAATCACACGTGCATCAACTTGGTATTGACGCAAATAATCAAAACAAAGGGTTTCAGCCGCCCTTTTTCCTTCGTCATAACAAGAACGGATGCCGATGGGATTTACGTTTCCCCAGTAACTTTCCGACTGTGGTGAAACTGTGGGGTCACCATAAACTTCACTTGTCGAAGCTTGGAGCAAACCTGCGCCAGTGTCTCTAGCCAAGTGAAGCATGTTTATGATTCCCAAGAAATTTGTTTCAATTGTTCGAACAGGATCAGACTGGTAATGCCTAGGCGATGCAGGGCAGGCAAAATTCAAAATAAAATCAACTTCAGCAAAATAGCTTTCACGAACATCATGTCTCACGAAATGAAAATTTGGATGCTTTTTTAACAGTTTTAGATTGCGCTCGGAACCGGTAGATAAGTCGTCCAGCCCAACAACATCATGGTTCAAACTCAACATTTTCCTGGACAGATGAGAACCTAGAAATCCTGCCGCCCCAGTGATGAGAATTCGCACCTTTAGTCATCTCCCAAATGTTGGTTAAGATTTACTCGAATAGTCTACTTCGCTGAGCAACTTTTGAGCCTAAGTCACCGGGGATCTTGTAAAGTTCACACGTCCCCTGAAAAATGAGGGAAAACTAGTACCATTCGAACCAAGCAATTATTCGCATATGGGGTTTTATGAAGATTCTAGTAACCGGCGCTGCAGGCTTTGTCGGGTCTCACCTTTCCCTACTTTTGCAAGAAGAAGGCAATTCGGTCCATGGAATTGACGACCTGAGCCCCTATTACGCCCCAGATCTCAAGAATTTAAGAATCGAGAAGTTGTTGAACCCGGCGAACATTCAGTTCACTAAATTAAACCTGATTGAAAAAAACTCACTTCGGAACCTCCTTGATAAAAATGAGTTTGATTCAGTCATTCATCTTGCTGCGCAACCAGGAGTAAGAACACCCTTAAATCGGAGTAATGAATACATCGAAAACAACATTCAAGCATTTACTAATGTTTTACAACTTGTAATAGAATTAGGGATTCCGAATTTTCTATACGCTTCATCTTCTAGCGTGTACGGTAATTCGAAGGAAATCCCGTATTCTGAGTCGAGCAAAGACATACATCCCGTGAGCATATATGGTGCGACAAAACGCGCGAACGAAATATTGGCTCCAACTTATGTACGAGGAAGTTGTACTCGCGCACGGGGACTCAGGTTTTTCACGGTTTACGGCCCTTGGGGAAGGCCTGATATGGCTTACTTCAGATTAATCAATTCTGGTATCCACAAGACGGAATTTACAAGATTTGGTGACGGTCATGTAAAACGAGACTTCACCTATATTTCTGATATCACCCACCAAATTTCGGGCCTCCACAAGCAACTACTAGGCCAAGAAAAAGGATTCTCAGATATTGTGAATATAGGGGGAGGGAACCCATATTCACTTAATGACCTGATTGAGTCGGTAAATTCAGAGCTGGAAAGCGATATTCAAGTCCTAACTTCTGGAATGAATCCGAACGATACGCTTTATACATGTGCAGATGTCTCCCTACAGAAATCATTGACAGGTTTTGTTCCCAAAGTTTCGCTAGCAGTAGGGATCAAGGAGACAATTGATTGGGCGAGAAGTACAGATATTTCTGTAAATTTGGACCGCTGGGTGAGGTCAACCAATTAAATTTCAGTCCAACTTTTTACTAAGTCCTGAGCCACCTTTGTATTATTGCGCTCCTGGATTAATCTCAGTTCAGCCAAAACCTCTTCATCGTCTTGTCTGGGTTTGAAACTCTTAATCAATTTCAAGGCATCAGAGGCACTCTCAATCAGGTCTATCCGACCCGGAAAAGCTGTATGCGCCTCTTCGGTGCCACTGTTTCGTTTCGCGAGGACGTGAACTCCAGATAAAACGGCTTCCCGAAGTGCTAGGCCGTAACCTTCCTGCTGCGCAAACGAAATCAAGATATCGCTCTGCGCTAAAAAACTTCTGACCTCTAACTCACTTCTTAATCCATGAAGAATCACCTTTGTTGATCCATGAGGGTTTTGAGTATATGGAATTAAAAGATCAGCCTGCGGCCCCTCCCCAACTACATTAATGGTGCACTCAACTTGCTCATAAATTAATAAATCAATTAATTCAACAAGTTTGACAATTCCTCTTTCAGAGTGAAGACGCCCAAGCACGAGTATTTCAAGCCCAATGTGTGGAATTCGCAGATTGGGAAGCTTACTGAGAGATACAGGTATTGGAGCAAGTACAAAAGCTTTATGTTTTCGCAACGAGAGTCTTTGAATTTCACACTTTTGGAAGGAAGAAACTATTCGTATTGAGTCTGAGACAAAAATTGCTAACCTCACTAAGAAATATCTGAGAAACGAACTGACACTCTTGTTTCCTTTAACATAAGTCGCACCATGGAATTGAACCTGAATCCTAACTGAACCGTTGCAGATGAATTTAACCCAACGTGCCAAAATGGGTGAAACATAAATGTCTCCAGCAACCAGAGTCACACTGCGTTTAGTTAACTTGTTAACGCGTTTACACAGTTGGATTATCAGCCGTAATCGCCCCGGCCATGAATCAGGAAAGAAATTGACCTCCAAATGCACAAAGCGATCTAGGTCAAGTGTTTGGTTTGAATCGGGCAAAAAAACAAGAATCTTTCGAAGTTCACCATTGGTCACCTCTTCAAGAGTCCTCCCGTACAAATCCCAACGAGTCAATAATTCTTCTAACGGCTGAGCATTCTTCCTCAAGCCTGCCTGAATAAAAATCGGAGTCCTAGTCATCATGTATACATCAGCACGTGATAGATTTTTTGGAAATTGATATCTTGGCTAAATCGATTAACCACATCATCGTGTGCGTTAAGGCGAAGGCGCGCAACAAGTTCAGGATTAGAGACAGCTCTCCCTAAAATTTCTTTCAAATTGTTTCCTGGCTCGCCATTCACAAGTATCCCGTCCACCATATCTCTTATTACTTCCTCTGAGCCGGTACCCGCCCTGCCTACGCATAATAAACCGCTTGCTTTCGCTTCGATCAGAGCGTGTGGCATTCCTTCATACGAGCTGTTAAGGACGAAGATCTTGCCAGTCCTATAGAACTCCGACATTTCTGCCTTTGGAATCTGCCCTAAGAAGGTGACTGAAGCCCCTAAAGCCGAGGCGAGTTCTTTCAACTTAGTCTCGTCAGGTCCTTCTCCCGCAATTGCAAGCGACAAGTTTAACTCGCTGCAACATCTGATTATATCTTCAACACCCTTCCAAGGGACTAATCTCGACGCAGTGACGACATCAAAATCATTATGATGTGATTGTGCTTTAGAAAAAGTGGAATTGTCAACCGAGTTGTATATCAATTCAATTTTCTTTGAGTTTCCTACCCAGCTAGCTACCAGATTCTGCAAGAACTCTGAAGGCACCACGATGTTTTTTGCGCGAGAGATACTTAAACTGAATAACTTCCTAAATACTCTGTATTTTGCGTTCAACTCCGATTTTTGAAAGCTATTAATGTCTAAATCTGTGATTCCAGAGTTGCGAGCTCGCTCCCAAACAATGTCACCTGGAATTTTGACCGTGTATTTGATATTTCGAATCAAGCTTGCTGACAAGATTTCAAGAAATGCGCCAGAAGCAAGAACTTTTGTTGATGAATCGTAGTTTTTGATTAAAGTCCATATAAATCTAAAATATCTGATCGCAATATTTTTGTCACGATGGATCTGAACAACTTTTACACCCTCGTCAATTACCGTTTTTGACGGCCCATCCGTATACGCAACTACCGATATACTGAGATTTTTATGCACCAACCATCTTGAAAAATCTTGCGTAAATGTGGCAGGCCCGCCCGTATCAGGAGGATAGATACCAGAAACAAGTAGCACGGAGCTTTTCACCTTATCAATTTACTATACGAAGTAATCGTGACTACTTAGCCATGCATAATTAATTGATCCTAATCTTTCTGGATATAGTTGTCGCATGACCCAAGAGACGTGGCTACTTACAGGCGGTGCAGGCTACATCGGCGCACATATCGCAGATGAATTTATTCACGCTGGCAAATCTGTAGTCATCTACGACTCTCTCTACCAGGGCCTTGAACACCGCATCTCTTACCTGCGCACCAAGCACAACATCGATATCCCGCTGATCAAAGCCGATATCCGCGATTACAACGAAATCGAAGGAGTCATCCGCAAATACAAGATTGATGGCATCGTTCACACCGCAGCTCTCAAGGCTGTCGGCGAATCCATGGAAAAGCCAGATGAATACTTTGAAGTAAACCTCACTGCAACAAATGAACTCATCAATATAGCAAAGCGCAACAACGTTAAGAAATTTATCTTCTCATCCACGGCAGCTGTCTATGGTTCACCTGATTCCATGGAACCATGTAAAGAAGATGGGCCAAAGGCCCCTATATCGCCGTATGGAGATTCCAAATATCAAGCCGAAGCTAAAGTCACCGCCTTTATCAATACACCCGGTAACCACGGCACATCACTTCGTTTCTTTAATGTAGTCGGCACGGCTGCTCCCGAACTTATTGATAACTCTGTAGAGAACCTTGTCCCTATCGTTCTTGGAAAACTCAACACAGGCAAAGTACCTGAAATCTTTGGTACTGATTACCCAACGGCAGACGGCACATGTATTCGCGATTATGTTGATGTCCGCGATATTGCCCGCGCACATTTAGCTGCAGCAGATGCCACACAACCTCTTCCACCTGCACTCAACATCGGCACAGGCCGTGGTGCATCCGTGCGCGAAATCATCAAGCTTGTATTAGAGGCCACCAACAAGACAGATACCCAAGTCATCGAAAGCCCGCGACGTGCGGGTGACCCAGCCTTCCTTTGCGCTGATATCAACCTTGCAAAGTCAGCGATGGGCTTTACCTCTAAATACTCACTCGAAGAGAGCCTTGTTAGCATCATTTAGGGTTGCAAATGTAGGTTTCTCAGTCAGAAAGAGATTCATCTTTAAATCTTATGGAACCAGTCGTGTCTATAACTTTATGGGCAGTCGGACCGTACTGAAAATTAGGAACGGCTTGTGCCACCACTAGTAATGTTGGACCAAAAGGACCTAGAAATCTCGAAAGCCATATGGGCATCCAGGGAATGCTCGGGCATCCGGCAAACACTATCTTGTACCCTGCAAATTTTAAGGTCAATTTCAGCGTATTCAAGTTGAAAAAATTTACGTGGTCTGCAGCCAGGGTTCCCTTCCATGGTCCGCGTTTAAATAGAACTGTATTCGGGCAAGCTATTAGCAGTCTTGAATCCCCAGTCGGCTTTAAAACTTTCTTTAGATTGATTAGAAATCTATGGGGGTCAAGGACGTGTTCGATTAAATTTGAACACCAGATTACATCAGCCGATCCAATTGATTTATCTGGGAAATCCCCCAAAAAATTCCAATAATGAATATTTTTTTTTGATATCTTCATGCATATCTAAACCAAACGATCCAGCGGGCATGAAGGAAAGGTAGTGACCAATCCCAGCCCCAATGTCAATCCAAACTCCCCTCGAAATACCAGGTAATCGCAATGCAAATTTCAGTCTTCGTGGCATGTGGCTCATGATTCGGTTAGCATAATCCAATAATCACCCACACGATAGAGCTTTTATCTCCCATTAGACTCACCGCATGACCCAAGGACTACCTAACCCTGCTGCCCCCGCGCCGCAGGCAACCCGTGGCGTCCTTGCTATCCCAGCCTTTCGCAAGCTCTGGAACTCCATGCTCTTCTCATCCTTAGGTGATTGGCTCGGACTTCTTGCAACTACAGCGATGGCCCAGCAACTTTCAGGCGGCTCTTATGCAACCGCCAACTTTGCAATCGCGGGTGTCTTTATTGCTCGACTGCTACCAGCAGTCTTTATTGGCCCCATCGCCGGAGTAATTGCAGATCGCTTTGATCGACGACGCCTCATGGTTAACGTCGATATCCTTCGCGCTGCGCTTTATATCTCTATTCCGATCGTCAACACATACTTCTGGCTCTACACCGCCATGATCTTGGTTGAGTGCTTAACTCTATTCTGGTCACCCGCAAAGGAAGCATCAGTTCCTAATCTTGTTCCGCGTGACAAACTTGAAAGCGCAAATCAAGTCTCACTTCTTGCCGCTTATGGCACAGCGCCCGTTGCGGCAATTCTCTTCTCAATCCTCACACTCTTGTCAGGCGCGATTGCCGCCATCAGTCCACTAATTCCTAGTAACTCCGTTGATATTGCTCTCTACGCCAATGCGCTCTCATTCCTCTTTGCTGCTTGGACAGTATTTGGCATTAAAGAAATCCAAAAAGGCGCAGCGGCAAAAAGTGAAACCTCATCAAACGTTGGTCAGTCACTCATACAGGGATGGAAGGCCGTCTCTGAATCTAAGATCATTCGCGGCCTCATCATCGGAATGGTTGGCGCCTTCTCTGCAGCCGGCGCTGTCATTGGCCTTGCTCGTACATTCGTTGGTGATCTCGGTGGCGGCGACGCCGCCTACGGAGTTCTTTTTGGCGCCGTCTTTACCGGTCTTGCTATAGGTATTGCATTTGGCCCCAAGATTTTCGCACAGTTCTCTCGTCGCAGGTTATTTGGAGCATCTCTTACAACATCAGGAATTTTCCTTGTTCTTCTTGCGCTTATCTCTAACTTGGTTCTTTCAGTCATCATCGTGACAATCCTGGGAGCCTTTAGCGGTATTGCCTGGGTTACTGGTTTCACTATGTTGGGTATGGAGGTCCACGATGAAATCCGTGGTCGCACCTTTGCCTTCGTACAATCATTGATTCGCATTACTTTGGTGGCAGTCCTAGCCATCGCCCCCATCATCGCTGCAACTATCGGTGAACATCGCTACGAATTCGAAAACCTCACCCTTGATTACAACGGTGCTCAAATCACTATTGGTATAGCTGGTCTTATCGCAGTCCTGATTGGTTCTGTCTCATACCACCAGATGAAAGATCGTCCAAACGTTTCTCTCTGGTCAGATGTCTTAGCTGCTCTACAAGGAGAGCTCGGCGCAATCACTGGCCAAACTACCCAAGGCATATTTATCGCCTTTGAAGGTGGCGAAGGCACAGGTAAATCAACACAATCTAAGTTGTTGGCTCAATGGTTAGAGCAACAGGGTGAAACAGTTCTACTTTCCCGCGAACCCGGGGGAACAGAATTAGGTAAAGATTTGCGCAAGATTCTTCTAGGGCATGAAACTGGCGATATCTCACCACGGGCCGAAGCCCTTCTCTATGCCGCAGATCGTGCGCACCATGTTTACTCAGTGATTAGACCAGCATTCAACAGAGGTGAAGTTGTCATCTCTGATCGATATTTTGATTCATCTGCCGCCTACCAAGGAGCAGGTCGAGTGCTTAACCCAACTGAAGTTGCACGTATATCACGCTGGGCTACAGAGAGTTTGTATCCAACTCTCACAATCCTTATTGATCTCCCAGCAGAAGTTGGTTTAGGAAGATTGCAATCACGCGATCGACTTGAAGCAGAATCAAATGATTTTCACGAACGAGTGCGTCAAGAGTACTTACAGATTGCTATGATGGATCCAGAACGCTATTTCGTAGTCGACGGTACACAATCGGTTGAAGAAATACACACTCAAATCACAACCCGTGTCGCTGAACTTCCCGCACTAAAGCGGAATGCAAATCAAGAAACCAAACGAAAGTTTCGCAAGTAAATGTTTTCCGTCTTTGATGATTTAGTAGGTCAAGAACACATCATCGACATCCTCAAGGGTGCTGTTGCTGCGTCGCGGACAGGCTCAGATTCACAAGAAATGACACATGCCTGGGTCTTTACAGGCCCTCCAGGCTCAGGCAGATCTTTGGCAGCTGTTGCTTTCGCCCAGGCTCTCATCTGCCCCAACCAAGGGTGTGGTGCCTGCCAAGAATGCCACTCAGCAGCAACCGGTGGGCACCCTGATGTTGAAATTATTCGCACAGAAGGACTTTCCATCAAAGTAGAAGAAATACGTGAACTACTTAGTCGTGTTGCTTGGGCACCATCCATGGGTGGATGGCGTGTTGTGGTTATGGAAGATGCAGATCGACTTACTGAATCAGCAGCAAATGCATTACTTAAAGCTATCGAAGAACCAGGAACTCGCACAGTCTGGTTACTCTGCGCACCAACGCTCCATGATGTTCTACCAACAATTCGCTCTCGTTGCCGTCATCTCCAACTGCGCACACCGTCAGTAGAGACTGTCACACAAGTACTCATTAGACGTGACAACATTTCACAACCAATGGCTGACTTTGCGGCTCGTGTTAGTCAGGGACATATTGGGAGAGCAAGATATATAGCAACCAACAAATCAGTCCGGACAAATAGGAAAGTCATTCTGCAGCTGCCACTACAACTTGGTTCGCTCGCTGCTACCTTCCAAGCAGCCCAAATACTTGTTGATCTTGCGACCGAAGAAGCGAACTCATCATCTGCAAGCAAAGACGAAGCAGAAATCGAAAAACTTCAAGCAGCTTACGGCAAAGGAGCCACAGGGCGAGGTGTGGCAACGGGTGCTGCAAAGGCAGTAAAAGAATTAGAAAAAGAACAAAAGGCTCGTGCAACTCGAATGGTTCGCGACTCGATTGATGGATTACTCCTACAGTTAGCTACCTTTTATCGCGATGTCATGATGGTGCAATCAGGAGCTGCAGATTCGATGATTAACTCAGACATGTGGACCGAGATAGAAGACCATGCATTACACATATCAACGCATTCAGCGGTTCAAAAAATGAGCGCAATAATGGAAGCCCGAAACCAACTGGCCATGAATGCCGCCCCCTTGCTGACCTGCGAGGCGTTGATGTGCCATTTAGCACGCAGATAGCGGCTCTTAAGACCCCTAATCATGGTCATGACCACCCCTTGTGATGGTGCAGAATTCCACCATGCGTCTAGACCATGTTTCGTATGTGACATCTCATGAACAGTTAGCTGACACCGTTCAACGCTTAGGGTCACGCTTAGGTAGTACTTTCGTTGATGGTGGGATCCACCCTCGCTTCGGCACTCGAAACTTCACTTGCGCACTCAAGAATGGTCAATACATCGAAGTTGTCTGCCCACTCGATCACCCAGCCACAGAGCAAACACCTTGGGGCAAAGCAGTCTCGAAGAAAGCTAACGAAGGTGGGGGTTGGTTCACTTGGGTATTTAGCACCGAAGATATTTCGCCAATTGAAGAAAAGTTTGGGCGTAAGGCTGTTGAGGGACATCGCACCCGCCCAAATGGAACAGATCTCAAGTGGAAACAGATTGGCGTGAAAGAAATAGTCGATACTCCTGAGATTCCATTCTTTATTCAGTGGTTAACGGATGATCATCCATCCCAAGACGGAATACCCCAGGCAGAAATTCAAAAGATATTCATCGCAGATAAAGAACAACTTGCACGTTCTTTGTTTAAGGAGGACATTATGAGGACGCTTAAGCAGATTCACATTGAATGGGTAGATGTTTCCTCTTATGAAGGACAACTTGGACTAGTTGCTCTTCAGTTAAAAACTTCCGAAGGTGTTATTACAATTGATTAATGAAGTTTGAAATTTAGTGCAACAAACCACAACTTCTAAAGTGGAATTGTGCTGATATCCTAGAAATCAAAAGAAGACTTAAAAAATGAATAGACCGCATTCAACACAATCTCAATTAAGGTAACAGTTATACTATTCTGTCATGAGGTATCATTGGTAAAATGAAAGCGGCAACCAACCTTAAAGTGATTTTTGATTTTGGGGCTAACGAAGGTCAAAATATTGATTACTATCTTACAAAATGCGACTTAGTTGTTGCTGTTGAAGGCAATCCTTCTCTCGCGGCACTGATTAAGGAAAGATTTAAAGGTGAAACGGAAAGTGGGCGAGTCTATGTTGAAAACGTAGCTATCACGGATCCGGGTGATGCAGCTTCTAGAGTTGCTAATTTCTGGATTTCAAAGAAGAGCAACTTGTTAAGCACGGTAATCTCTCCTAGTAAAACAGAAGAATTTGAGTTAATTGAAGTTCCGACGAAGTCTACAGCGGAAATAATTAAAAAGTATTCAACTATTGATAACCCACCTTTTTATTGCAAATTCGACTTAGAAAAGTTTGACGCAATTGCAGTCAGATCTATGTTTGAGGCAGGAATCTATCCCACCTATTGCTCTGTAGAGATTCATGATCTACAAGCGGCCGAAGAGGTTCTCAAACACAATTTGTATTCAAGTTATCAAATTGTGAAAGGAGCTGAAATTGGGGACAGACCCAAAAAAAGCTTTTCTCTAAAAAAGAAAAAAATAGATTTCAATTTACAAGACACTCCGCAGGACCATTTGGTGATGATTTAGGTGGCTTCAAATTGAATTCTAGATTTATTCGTCAGGAGTTAGATTTTGTTGGATCTGGTTGGCTGGATTTACATGCTAGCCAAGGGAAGCCTGACAATCTATTCAAACTTTTGATTTGGAGATTTTGGATTAGTTATCGTAGATTGCGAAGGAGACTTGGCAAAATCGTTAGATCATGTCTGAACTAAGAATCTCTAACTACCCTACGTTACTGCGCAAAGAATATTCCTAGGGACTTTTCAACAAATATCTCCGACTAAAAACTAAAGCCCCCGATATACGTGAGCATGTTAAGGCCACAGACGAACAAATACTGCTAAATCGAGTACAGGGTTGAGTAGGGAAGAGTGGTCTGAGAAGACTTAATCTGGTGGTACTTCTCAAAAAGATCATCGCTCGTTAATTTGTTTATCTCCTCAAAATGGCCTACACGCCAAATAGGAAATGCGAAATCAAATTCTGGTGTTGATTCGTCCAAAACAATTGGGATTGACCCCGCAATAATGGCTTCCCAAGTCCGGTAGCAATCAGGTCCAGCACCTGGAGGGCTAAGTGTGAACATAAACTCACGCGTAGTTTCAATAATCTTGCTGGGGTTAATTTTCCTAATTCTTGTCACCAGTGGATTACTTCTTAGTGCAATCACGGCATTGCTACGGGCTTTAAAATTCGTGGAGCAATCAAAATTCGAGAGAATAAGTTTATTTGGTGCGAATTCGGGTCTTTTCGAGAATCTCAAACTATTTAGATAGTCCAAATCACTTACGAAATTTACATTTGCACCTAGAGGCAATGCACTAACTACAGAATTTCCTTTTGATTGCCCCAAGAGGTTATGAAGATAAATTTTTTTTGAAAGGGAAGTCAAAATCTTCTATCTGACTTCTATGAAAAAAGCTGTTCCCACGAATGACAAAAACTTGCCAATTAGACGAATCTATCTTCGCTTTACCCAATAATTCCAAAATGAACCATAGACGAGAAGTGTGTACTGCTATTTTAGCTGACTTTCCAGAAAAAGACACTAAGAGGGGAAAAATATCATCACGAATTGAGTATCGTTCTACTATAACGTCCGAAGAGTAAAGAATCTGAGCAGCGGTTAGGTAGGGCGAAGTATCGCAAGGCAAATCCGTCGTAGCTGTTGACTGGAGTTTAAATCTGCTCTTAACTATTTTTGACACAATGCGCTGAACTCTTCGTCTCCTTGGAAGTGAGCCTGCCGGCATTCCTCGCAAAGCCCAAATCCACTGCTCTAAGCCATCAGAGGGAATTGGAGCAAAAGGGATAGGTAGCAAGGGATTCAATTTATCAAATCTCTCCATAGTAAGAAACTTTCTGTCAAGTCAAGTTTACATCGGTTGACGATCTTTAGAAGTTAAGCAAAATTTTTTGGAGTGCTATTCCAAGATATCCGCAATATGGTACCGCAAAACAGTTACAAAAGATTGATTTGCTGATATCGTGAAGAATTTTTCTATAAGAATGGAATTGTTTTTGCTCAAAACAGTTGTTAGGTAAGTTTTTGCTAGCCAAAGAGTGCTTCCGTACCCTGAAATTCCAAAATTTGTATCCTAGTTTTGGTAATGTATGTATGTGTACAACATTAGAAAAGCAAATCAATCCGATATTCTCAAAATCGCCGAATTGATTCGGGTGAGTTTGCCTAATGATCCAATAGTGCGAGCCATATCAAGAGACAACAGCATTAATTTTTTTTCGGCATTGCTACAGAGAAATTCTGTTTATGTAGCAGTAGATATTGGAGGCCATGTGATTGGTTGCATTGCCATCGGAAACATTAAAGACGTGGTATTTCTTTTTTTTAGGACACTTACTGTAACTAAAGTAGCTACTTTGATTATGTCTAACGTGCGATTTGAAACCATTAAGGTGTGGAGCAAGATTTTCCTGTTTATTTTCAAAACCAAATATGTACCATCATCAAATGAGATTTCATACCTAGCTGTAGATTCAGAATTTCGAGGCAAAACAGTGGGCAAAGCTCTGGTTTCAGCAGCAGCCCACGATTTACAACCTTTTAACGATGGCTTAGTGGTCAAGACTCTTAGAGCTACTCCTGAAAATGTTCTTTTCTATGAATCATGTGGCATGCTAGTTATGCGGGAGAAGTATGGACGCGTCGTCCTGAAGGGATCCAAGGAGCAGATATGTACAGCATTGAAGACGCTGAAAAATTAACGATTCAAGAAATTCACAAGCTGTATGAAAAACATACCAACCCAAGTATTGTTAATGCCATAGGCCGTTTTCCTTTTGGGCAAGAATTGGTTGATTACGCTGAAGGTTGTTGGATTCACCTAAAAAATGGAAGAAAGGTTCTTGATCTCACTGGCGGCATAGGTGTCCTGAACCATGGCCACAATCATCCTAGAATATTGGCAGCAAGATCCCGATTTAGTAATGACAAAAAGATGGAAGTTCATAAGAGTTTCTTTAGCCCTTATATCGCCGCACTTAGCGCGAATGTATCAGAGGCCTTATCTGGCCGCTTACCTTATTCATATTTCCCAAATTCAGGAGCTGAGGCCGTTGAAGGTGCGCTGAAACTTGCATATAAGTATCATGGAGGACAAAGAAAAGTTATCTTGCATTCAGATATTTCATTTCACGGGAAATTACTTGGGGCTGCAAGCATTACTGGTTCGGGAGAAAATCATTTCAAGTTCCCATCTATACCAGGGGTAAAGTCATTTAGATTCAATGATGCTGACTCTGTCCGATTAGCTATCGAAAGCAACATTAATGCAAATGGTGAATCAGATATTTTTGCTCTTGTAGTAGAGCCATTGGTTGCTAGCTCTATGCAAATATGCACGGAAAACTTTCTAAAAAAAGTCAGAGAATTATGTAATCAATACGGGATAGTCCTCATTTTTGATGAGGTATATACAGGATGGGGAAAAACAGGAACCTTATTCAATTTCATGAGAGTTGAAAATCTCTGGCCCGACATTCTCACCTATGCAAAGTCTTTTGGAGGAGGAAAGGCATCTATTTCTGGATACAGCCATACGGAAGAACTAATTAAGGCGTATGACTCAATAAGAGATTCTACGCTACACAGCTCAACTTATTATGGATTTGGAGAGGAAACTGCAACGGCAATCGAAGCGATTTCAGTTATTTTTGATGAAAATTTAGTCGAGAACAGTGCAAATATTGGACGCAAGTTTGAGCAGCTTCTTGCTATTTCACCATTCTCGCAAAAACGAGTTAAAGAAGTCAGGGGATCCGGAGCGCTTTGGGGAATTGAAGTAAACCCCAATCTAGTAGAGAGCGCAGTTGATTTCTTCCAGAAAAAACTATCGGGTAAGCTAGAAATCTTTCAAGATGCAAAGCTAGGCAAGAAGATTGTTATGGCTTCAATAATAAACCATTTATATGAAGAGCATAATGTCCTTACTTACTTTGGATTCAATGTCGGGAATCCCCTAATTGTTTCATTTCCACTTATAGCGAAATCTACTGAAGTTGAATCTGCATTTCGAGCACTTACAGAAACCTTTAACAAAAACCTAACTGAGGTAACTTGGAGCTTTTTAATGTTGAGATTAAACTAGGAAAAAAATGATACAAGTTTTGCGGATATCGCTATCTAGAATGATAGACCAGGTTTGCATTTCTCATTCAATCAAACTGGATAGTCAAAAAAAGCTTGAGATAACACAACAGGTATCTAATTACCGACTGATTCTTCGCGGTGTGATTTTTTTGTGCTCCTTGATTCACGAACTTCTCCACTTTAAATTATTAAAGAGTAGATTTATTTGCTTGCCAATTGTAAGAAATTGTGTCGTAGTTTTGGTTTTGGCAATACGTCTCAAGGAGTGTGAAAGTGTTCAATAGTCCCGAGAGTAGATACAAAAATATTATCATTGGCTCTGGGGCTGGTGGATCTACAGCTTTCGTTGATTTGAGTAGTTCAGGCAAAACCCTACTTATCGAGGAGGGAACAGACACCGCAAAGACGATACGAGATGTTCCAATTAGCGAAGCATTTGTAAGGCTTTATCGCGACGCTGGAGCGCGGCCGGCATTAGGACTACCCACTCTGGCTATTGGCGAAGGACGCTGTCTGGGAGGTTCAACTGAAATTAATGGTGGACTCTTCTGGAGGACGCCAAGATCTATCCTGAATGAATGGAACTTGAGAGGCTTCTCATTTGCGAAGGATGACGAACTAACACCCTTTTTCTTGGAGCTCGAACAAGAATTAAGTGTTCAAGATGAAATCCAAGTCGAAAACTACGACCTAGACTCAAAGATACTTCAGGATGCTTGCCTTAGTAGAAACTGGAAAGTTGTGCCTGCTCGGAGAATGGCACCAAGGTGCTTAAAGAGCAATCTATGTCCAAATGGGTGTCCGACTGACGCTAAGCAGACTATGAGCCAAACTTTGATTCCTCGAGGAATGCGCGGAGGTGGGGAAGTTCTCACTGGCTGGCGTGCAATAAACATCGTCAGCCTGACTCAAGAAGTTGAAGTTGAACTAGAGAATTCTCAAGGTGAGAAGCGAAAGATCATAAGTGATGGAGTTATTGTCAGTTGTGGCGCCATTGAATCACGCCGATTACTTCAACGAAGCGGGCTGTTGCGCAAAAAAATTGGAAGAATTCCTCTCCATGTTAATTGTAAGGTAATTGTCGAATTTCCAGACAAGATAAGGAGTCAGGATGGAACAATTTTCACTCACCAACTTCAGGAATTTATTGATGATGGATTTCTCCTAATGAGTAGCAACTTTAATGCTTCTTATCTTGCGCTCGCGGCAACTACAATGAGTCCCTTAGATTACCAACATTACCAACAACAAATCGACCACTTAGCTATTTTCACCTTGCAGTTCAAACCAACATCAAAGATAATTGACTTTCATCTTTTCGGCAAAAATTTTGTACTTTTCTTTTTTTTGAAGAAACAAGATCTTCTGAAGATGAAGAAATACATTGGGCTCACATCAAATCTGCTCTTTGATGCGGGAGCGGAATCCCTCAAACTGCCATTCTTTAGCACTCCAATTGTTCGAACCAAAAGTGAAAGTCTGCAGCAAATCTTTAAGGCAAAAAGGGGGGCTCTGAGCTTAACAACCGTCCACCTCATGTCCTCAATTCCTTTGCCAGGAAAAGGTCAAAAAAAGAGTCAAATCGACAGTTGGGGAAGATTAAAGGCTCACCCACGTGTCAGGGTACTTGATGCATCTATCGTCCCTTCAACTATAGGCGAAAGCCCGCAAGGTACAATAATGGCTTTAGTCAGGTACTTAATACGAAAAGAAAATCAATGAACCGCCTCAAGGAAAAATTTATTATTGTTGGGGCAGGATTTTTTGGTCTAACTTTGGCAGAGAGAATTTCTTCAGTCTTTGACATTGAGGTAGCAGTAATTGAGAAGAGAAATCACATCGGCGGCAATGCATTCTCTTATCAAGATGCAAAAACCGGAATTGAGATTCACAAATATGGTTCTCACATATTTCATACATCAAACGAGGAAGTTTGGCAGTACGTAAACAATTTTGCTGAATTCAACTCATATCAACATCATGTATGGACAAACTTGAATGACACAATTTACTCACTACCAATTAACTTGGTCACTTTGCAGCAATTTTTTGGAAAGACATTTTCGACCACAGAGGCAATAGAATTTTTTGAGAGTTTTAAGAAACCTGGGCGCGCAGAAAATCTCGAGCAAAAAGCAATAAGCACCGTAGGGTCAGAGCTGTATGAAGCGTTCATTCAAGGCTACACAACGAAACAATGGGGACTAAACCCCAATTTGTTGCCCCCAGAGACAATTTCAAGGCTCCCTGTGAGGCCTACGTGGAACACAAGGTATTTTTCGGACACTTATGAAGGTATTCCCAAAGAAGGATATGGGAAACTGTTTGACAACATGGTAGAAAGCAGAAATATACATCTCTACCTGAATTGTGTTTACTCTAAAGACTTATTCAATTTTGATGAGAATCAAATAATCATCTACACAGGTCCGATAGACGAGTATTTTAACTATAAGTGTGGGGAATTGAACTGGAGAACTTTAGATCTTGAAATCAGTTACCCAGAAGTTACAGATTTTCAAGGTACTTCTGTGGTTAATTACGCAAGCATCGATGTTCCATATACAAGGATTCATGAGTTCAAGCACTTCGTACCTGACAAAATCACAGATTTCTCGAAAACGGTTATTATGAAAGAATTTTCTCGAGCTGCCTTGCGCGGCGACGATTGCTACTACCCCGTTAATTCCGGTCAAGATAAAACTATCTTGAGGCAATACAAGCAACTACAAGCTCTAGAAAAGAATGTTTTTTTTGGTGGTAGGTTGGGAAGCTATCAGTACTTAGACATGCACATGGCTATCGCGAGTGCATTAAGTTTATTTCACAACAAAATCGTTCCACTGACATTGCAATGAGAGCAACTTTGGTCAAGGCACTATTCAACGATTCCTCAGAGCAATACTTTTTAGTGCGGAAAAGCAAAACAATAGTAATTTCTTACTTGGAAAATGAGAAGTCTTGGCACTCCAAGTGCTCCCAATTTTACTATTACCTAAACGATCTCTTGTGTCTACAGGAACCTCAAGATACCTCAAGCGTAATTTCCGAGCCAAAATACTCATATGTAGATTTGGGGTCGGGCTATCCGTTGGAACTTCAACAATCATCTTAGATAAGGCCTCTTTGCTATAAATGCGGAACGGGGTATTTGCGTCAGAGGGCATTCTCCCACAATTGAGAAAGACCAATATCCTTAGCAGACTTGAAATCAATTTTCTAAACCATGGGTCTGTTCGACCAGTTCTGACACCTTCAAGGATGTCTAAATCCTCCGACTCAAAAATTTCAAGCCCTGTTCGGATACCAAAACTTGGGATTTGCCCATCGCCATCAACTAGCGCGATGATTGAGTAATCCCCCATCAATGCGTACTCCCAAGCTTTCCTGATTGTCTTACCGTGCCCAAGATTTTGGCTATTTTGAATGACAGTAACAATTATTTGTTTGACGTGGGAGGCTTGAATCGCCTCAACCGTCCCATCAAGCGAACAATCATCGAAAAGAATTAACTCAACACCCGATAAGCAAGAATCTAGTTCTGAAATATAAGTTCCTATACCGTCAGATTCATTAAAGCATGGCGCAATTATGCAAATCCTCATACTAAATTCCCCTCCAATGCTTCTTCAAGTACAGTGACTCGTAACCCTGCTTCATTCGAATGTTTGAATCGCCTGTAGTGAGTACCCAAGAATCACCCAATTTGATACCCCACCCAATCGCCAGCTTTCAGTCTCCCCGCATAATAATCATTTGCTTGCAACCGGCGCAGGAAATCACCAAGACCAAAATTCAAGTTAGCTGAATTCTTAACCCAGTACACGTGCATTCGGCGGACGTTAGATTGTTCCTTCGTCAAAGCATAATTGGAGGCAAAATTAATTCTAGGAGCTTGATTTGTCAGTAAATATGGCCAAGCGTCATTCCCCAAGAATTCGTGTTTGAACTCCTCTAGCTCATTTACTTTTGCCTTCAAATTCGAGTATTGTGATTGACAAGTCGAAGCATTAAATCCGATTGCACAGACATAGTAAGGCGCTTTACCGTATAGAGATGGTGACAAAAGTAGAATTAATGCAAGAGTACTAGCAATAAAAGTTGGAGTTACCTTATGTATGTCTCCAATGGGCACATTTCGGATAGTTAAGACTAGTGCAATCATTATCCAGATTACATAGTGGATATGATCTGTACCAGGTATTAGACTCTGGATTATCAAAAGAAATGTGCTGAGGCGCAAAGAAAAACTCTGCTTGGTTCCTTGTATTAGATTCAAGTAGAGAATTAAACACACCGGAATCGCAGAAATTATAAGTAACCTAGACTGCAAGAAAATACCGGAAATCTGACTTAAGTCTGATTCACTCCTAATCATTTTTGGGTAGTCAATGAAATTGAACAGGAAATTTGTGTCAAAGTAGCCTGTAACCGTTACTCCAAGAAAATAATGAAATAGACTAAAGAACAGTAATGCTATCGACAGGCCGAAGCAAAGAATTAAAACTCCTTCACTTAATGAGTAGCGGATTAACTCTGGAATCACCCAGACCAAAATCGGGACTACGATCCAAGGCGCGGTGAAAAATAAAGAGATCAGGCAAAATGTGAACGTAGCTAACGGAAACAATCCTCCGGAACTCTTGATTTTCTCAATCATTATGTATGAAAAAAGTGCGATATTTGCGGCGAGTAAATTGATTATTACATTGGAACTCTGGGCAAATAGAATCAGTGAGAAGAAAAATAAGATAAAGATATTCAACAGACGTTCCTGAGTTTTTGTCAATTCTCGAATAGTAAACAAGAACACAGTTGTGATTATGAATAAAAACAAACAAGCCGAAAATATTGAAAACCCAAATATATGAATAAACCCTTTGAGAACCAGGTAAGTTAATGGACCCTTATGATCAAAAAATCCCTCATAGAGTGAAAAGTTGTAATCTGCAAATTTTGCACCTATGAAATAGATTCCGTAATCTGCTCCAAATGAGAACGACACCTGCCAAGAGAATAAAGCAGCGATGAGCGCTATCAAAAGATTGCCCAGCCAAGTATTTCTTTGTTTTCGTAAATTGCCACAGGCGCTGACAGCTGGCGAAAAAAAATCCCGTATGGCCTCCATCGGTCTAGTCTAACGTTTAGGTAACTTGATTAGAGCTATCCAGAGACTGGCAAGCCCTTAGAAAGCAGGTATGCCACTTTCGTAAAGGCTTCTGGGAGTGATTATCTCTCTACACTTGTGGCAAGCCACTTGCTTTAAGAAGAAATTTCGACTGTATGCTCAGTCCGTGAACCTGAAAAGTTTTTTTGAATTGACTCGGGACATTTTCAGACTACTCCCAAATCACGACCGCTATAGACTTCTTGCCCTTTCGTTGGTAAACATATTTCTGTCCATGCTGGACTTGATTGGAGTTGCTGCGCTTGGAGTATTGACTTCAGTGGCAGTGCAAGGAAGTCGATCGCAGGATCCCGGAAATCGAACCACCGCGGTCCTTAGGGCGTTAGGTTTAGATGGCTTGGAGTATGCTCAACAAATTCTGTTTCTAGCAACCTTGTCAATGCTTGTCTTTATTTTAAAAATTGGGTTGTCAGCCTTCATTCTTAGACGCACTGTGCAATTTTTGGCTTATCGGGCAGTAAATGCAGGCCTGACCGCCATGAGAAAAATTCTGATGAGCACATGGTCAATAAGTGGAAAGATGAGCTCACAGGAGCTTGCATATGCAGTCAATACAGCTACAAATTATGGGGTTATAGGAGTTCTTGGTGGGCTTGCCAAGTTATCTGCTGATTTAGTACTCATAATTATCATAATTGTTAGTCTGCTATTTGTAGATTTTACAACTGCAGCAATAACAGTTTTGGTATTTGGTTTAGTTTCCCTTGTTTTAAACAAGCGGATGAGAAAAAGAGCAAGAAGCCTGGGTGAAGAATACTTCAAGCATACAGTTTCCTTGAATCAAGTTACTTTAGGTACTTTTTTATCTGCTAGAGAGATTTGGGTTCGGTCGACAGCTGATTACTTTCTGGGCCTTGTAAAAACACAACGTATACACCTAGCAAGGATTGAATCGGAACAGATTTTTCTTGGGATGATTAACAAGTATGTTTTTGAGATTACTCTTATAATTTTATCGTTTTTTGTCTGTTTCATTCAACTATCGGCAGAAAGTCCTGCTCGTGCAGCCGCCACAATCACAATTTTTCTGGCAAGTATTTTTCGAATTGGTCCAGCGGCATTAAGTTTCCAACAGACATTAGTTCAGCTACAGACATATTTTGCCAAAATCAAACTTTCAATTTCTTTTATTAGCAGCCTACCAAGTGAGACATTTTTTGATTCAATCCCAGAGAACTTGACTCCAGATAAGTTTGAAGCTTCTATTGAGCTTAAAGATATAGATTTTAAATATACAGATGATGCGAAATTCAACCTTAGGAACATCAATTTAAGAATCGAACCAGGTGAGTTTGTGGCAATTGTTGGCCCTTCAGGTTCTGGAAAATCGACGCTGATGGATATCATGCTTGGGTTGATTACCCCTCTCAACGGAACCAGCATGATTTCAAATTTGGAATCCAAAATATGCATAAAGAAGCATCCTGGAAAAATTGGATTCGTTCCGCAAGAAGCTTCAATTATCGAGGGAACTGTGCGCGAAAACATTCTGCTCGGCTTAAGGTCCCACTCTGTTGAAACTTTAGTATCTACACTAAAAATGGTTGAAATTCATGGATTTATTGAAACATTACCTAAAGGACTAGATGAATTCTTGGGTGAGGGGGGTCAAGGACTAAGCGGAGGTCAGAAGCAAAGACTTTCGCTGGCGAGAGCGCTAGTTACTGATCCTCAAATTGTTTTCTTAGATGAAGCTACCAATTCGCTTGATGCTGAAACGGAAGCTGCGATTAGCGAATCCTTAGGTTCTCTCAAACATAGAAAAACGCTCGTTGTTATTGCCCACAGATTAAGCACAATTGTGAACGCAGATAAGATTATTTTTATGGATAATGGAAAAATTGAGTCGATAGGTCAATTTGAAGAATTGAAAAAACTGAGCCCTAAATTTGCAGCGTTTGCAGCTTTGCAAAGCCTTTAAACCTCACTCTGAGGCAGGGCTAGTGTTTGGGGGTAAGCCTAAAATTCACACACTATGAGTGATTAGGAAATTTCCCATAGTTTTGGTGTATAGTGAAAATCCAGAATAGGGAGATAGGTCTTATGAACGCAAAAGAATTATTCGAGAATAAAATGACAATTCGCGAAGTTAATTTACAAAAATCTAAAGATGTCTACATTATTGCCGAAATAGGAATTAATCATAACGGAGATTTAGAGTTAGCAAAGGAAATGATAGATTGTGCGGTTGCTGCTGGGTGTAATGCAGTAAAATTCCAAAAGAGAACTATCGAAATTGTCTATTCACAATCCGAGCTTGAAAAGCACCGTGAAAGTCCATGGGGTACCACACAGCGTCAGCAGAAGGAGGGTCTTGAATTTGGGAGACAGGAATACAATGAGATAGACAAGTATTGTAAGAGTCTAGGGATTGAGTGGTCAGCGTCTGCATGGGATTTAGAGAGTTTAAAGTTCGTAGAAAGTTTTAATCCTCCATTCCATAAGGTAGCCTCCGCATTGTCGACAAACTTGGAATTTGTGAAAGCGGTTGCATCTCTACATAGACCAACATTCTTATCAACCGGAATGTGCACACTCGATCAAATTGATACCGCAGTAAATATATTTAAAGATTTTGGTACGGACTTGATTCTAATGCACACCGTCTCCACATACCCCTCAAACTTATCAGATTTAAATCTTCTAATGATTTGTGAACTGCAAAAGAGATATGCTTTACCAGTCGGCTATAGTGGGCATGAAGCAAATGTTTCTCCATCAATTGTTGCAGCAGTTCTTGGTGCCGTGGCGATTGAAAGACATATAACTACCTCGAGGGCTATTTACGGATCAGACCAAGCAGCCTCACTTGAACCGGCTGGTTTGAACAATTTGGTAGGAGCAATCAGAAAGGTCCCAATAGTCTTAGGAGATGGAGTAAAGAAACAAATTGCCTCTGAAATGGAAGTCGCAAAGAAACTCAGATACTGGGAATCTTTAAGCTAAGTTCCAGAGCGTTGCAATTTTCTCCGCTGCGACTAGCTCACCTGGCGAATCAATTTGCAGAGTGGTTAGGGGGTCAACAAAAAAAGGGAATACTTCTCCGCAGAATCGGGATTCCTCCTCAAGAAAGTTTTTGACCGGAAAACAGTAAAAGTTTCCCGTCTCCATGGCGGTTTCTTGAAGCTCCTCTTTCATTTTTCTAACTTTCGAATCATGCCCGCTTGGAAACCACTGATTTCCATTCTTTATCCAAAGAAAATTATGAAATTCGGTAGCTGAGAACAGGGATTTCCCCGGACCCACTCTGTCTAAAGCATCAGAAACATCCTTTGGATTAGTGAACGGGCTAGTTGCTTGAAGAAAAACGAGGTTTGAGTTCAAAGTGCAAACCTTTTTATCAATTTGTCTAATTGCATGCAATAACGCAGCCTCACTTGAGGCATTGTCCCCGGACAGATTTGAAGGTCTAGTGATAACTTCTGCACCCAACTGGCTGGCTACTTTTGATATTTCTCCATTATCCGTTGAAACATAGACCTTCTCAATGCCCGCTGCCTTGGCGCAGTTCACTGCTCGCTCTAAAAGGCTTTTGCCACCGACCAGAGTCAGGTTTTTCATTGGAATACTTTTACTTCCACCTCTAGCAGGTATTATTGCAAAATTCATATTTTTTCCTTAACTCGAATGTAGGTAGCCTCAACAAGTTCAGATACTCTATCCTTGTAACTATTGGTGAAAGTTGGCAAAATTTCAGGCACCAAATTGTGGTTTGATTTACAGTTAACAATACTCTTAATCAATTCTCGAAATTCGCGGAAATCAGTAACAGCAAAGAATCCAGCTGCCGATTTCAATTCTGAAAAATGAGTATATTTATCTAACGGTCGAATATCGGGCGAGCCATCAATCCAGTTTAGAGATACGACCGGGGTCCCCAACGAAAGACTTTCCACAATTATCGAAGATTGTGGAGCGATGACCACCCTTGCATATTTGCACAATGATTCGAGATACAGAAGAGGGCCCTCTGTGTAGAAAACATTGCTGGGATCATCATTGAATGAAGGGTCCAGCAAAATTCGTTGCCTTGTGCTCAATAACAACCGTACTCTTCCCAGATCAAGATTTGCTACTGGATGAGGACGATAAATCAAATTCAAATCTTGCAAACCAACTTCGTCCAAACAATCTCGGATGGTTCGGACAGCATTTAACTCATCAATGAGGGGCTTACCAGACCCAGCGAAGAAAATGAAATCACCATCAATCGGTTTCACCTCATGCTCATTAGGACGAAACCGCGCGGATCCAGTGTGCCGGACGACTTCTGGATTCATTCCATGAATCATCTTGGCATCTTTTTCCATGTTTTCTCCCCAGGTCCCAAGGCCGTTTGGAGAGGACCAGATTATTGATTTTGAGCTTAGGTTATCCCAATTATCAACGATAAGAACATTAGGAATTCCGAAAATTCTAGTCATCAAAATGCACACATTCTCAATTCCTGAAAATGCGCCTCCTGAGAAAATCACAACAATATCAGGTCTACTTTTTAAGAGCGATAAAAAAAAACTAGGCCAAAGTGCAGAAGCAATTCTCAGAAAACTCCGCACCCTACTAAACTTAGAAGTTCGATATGCGCAATAACTCATCAAAATTCTAGGTTTAGTCAAAAGTGAGATTAACCCAGCTAGATTTAATCGGTAGTTTCCTGCGGGCGATAGGTGCAACCCGAGAACGTCTTCAATTCTTGTTTCAAAACTTTTGACAAGCGAACTCTTTTGCATTGTCTCTGAATTCAAGAGTAGGTCTCGAAGTACGTGCCCTAACGTGGATTCGCCGTATCGGAAAACTCTAAATTCAGATACGCAAGATATAGATCTAGGAAGTAAAAGCGAAACCCGTCCCAATTGAGCCAGGCAATCAAGGGTATGTGAGGATTGTGTGACTGACAGTAAACGCTCCAAAGGCAAAACTACTGATATATTTAGGTCACGCCCGTCCACTCTTAAATCCTACACCTCAGAGACGGAGACCCATGAGCTCAAGAGAGTATCTGTGCGTTGAGGTATTCGAAAATGAAGCGATTTTACCTGGGGATTACTCCTTGAAGTTGAATGAAAAAAACAAAGGAGCATTTGTGATGAATTTTGATGTAGTTGACAAACAAAAAAATCTACTCATTCTCGATCGTGACGACACAATAATCTTTGATTCTGGGTATATGTCAGGGTCTGATTCGTATAAAGTCAATATGGCCTTGGTAGGGCAACTAACTTTTGCCAAAAATCAGAATTTATTAATTGGCATTGCAACCAATCAGTCGGGCGTAAACCGTGGCTTTTTTAGTCTAGATGATTGTTTTGTGTTCAACTTAAGAATGAGGCAGCATTTGAAAAATGAATTTGATATAGAGATTGGGTTTATTGCGATTTGCCCTCATTTGCCAGAAGAAAATTGCGATTGCCGTAAACCCAAAACAAAATTGCTCGAAATTTGTATGGAGATGGCCAAGGTTACAAGACAATCAACCGTCTTTGTTGGAAATGCGCAAACTGACTTTGAATGCGGCGCAAATGCTGGCGTAACAACTTACGATGTGAATAATCGAGAGCAGATGGACTTATTAAAATCTTGGATTGAGAAATCAAATGATAATTACTAGATCTCCATTAAGAATCTCCTATCTAGGAGGAGGAACTGATTTCCCAGAGTATTATTCCCAAGACTTCGGTTGCTCTATTGCTTCTACAATCGATAAATACGTATATGTAATAACGAATGCATTATCGGATACATCAAGTGAGAGAATTCGGCTGAGCTACAGCTGTGTGGAGAGTTGCAATTCTGTATCTCAAATTGAGCACCCTGTTTTTAAGGAGGTTTTGTCTCAATTTCAACACTTGCTTCCAATTGCAATTTCTACATTTTCAGATGTGCCTGCAAGAAATGGATTGGGAGGCTCAAGCGCTTTCACTGCGTCCTTGTATAAGAATATGTTAGAAACATGTGGTCAGCGTTCAACTGCTGAACAAATTGCAAGATTTGCAATTGAGATAGAGCGCGACAAACTAGGTGAAATTGGGGGACATCAAGATCAGTACCAAACTTCTTTTGGTGGCTTCAACTTTTACCAATTTAAGAAAGAATCTGTCAAAGTTAGGAAAGACATTGTTAGTTCGTCTTTTTTAGAATTCTTGCGAGTTAGACAATTACTCATTTACTCTGGTTTCACTCGAACCAAGATACCCAAACATAAGAATTCGTCAATAGAAAATACGAAAGTACTTGAGTCAATACGAAATCTAACAGTTGCCACCTATGAATCAATTAAAGAAAACTCAGCAGACTTGCAGATTTCATTTAGTTTTCTTCGCCAAGGAGTAGACGAATACTGGAAACTAAAGAAAAGGCTTTCGCAACCTGAATCAGAAGAATTGTTTAAAGAGATAAGATTTTTGCAAGAAAAGAAACTGGATTTCTCATATAAATTATTAGGCGCCGGAGGTGGGGGATTCTTTTTAGTCCTTGCAGAAGAACAAACGATTGAACTTATAAAAAAAATGCTGCCAAGCACTCATTGGATCCAGCCAGGGTTCTCAAAAGACGGTACTGAGGTAGTTGGAGCAATTTCTGGTGTGCTTAAAAAATAAAATTACTAAGGTACCGTTCATAGGTAAACTGAGAAATACTGTCTCTCGGTGTCATCTTCAACTTTGCCGCTTGTAACAATGCTTTTCGTACGTCCACGTACTGAGCATCTATAGGAAGCAGGAGGCCATTCTTGCCATGCTCAATTAAGTCAGGCGCCCAACCTGTTGAGGTGCAAATAGGTGTCAAATTGCAAGCCATACTCTCGAGCAACGGGAGTGGACCCCCTTCCAAGTTTGAAAGACTTAAGAAAATGTGATTTTGAGATAAATGATATTTATATGCCGAATGGGAAAACTCCACGTAGGTGAAGTTACAAAAATTCTGTAAGCGGGCCCACTCTGATGAATTTTCCCATCCTCGTCCTATCAATGTAAACGAAAAATCTTGATTATGAGTTACAACATCGAGCAAAAGTGAAGGATTTTTTCGTTCTTTAAAATTTGAAACCAGCAGAACTGTGTTTAAATCGGGCTGGTCTTCTGAAGGAGCAAAATAAGTGAAGTCGACCCCAGTGGGACAAACAGTGACCCTCTTCGAATCGATCCCCTGATCAATTAGGGTTCGCTTTTCTGTTTCGTTAATGCAGACAATATCTATTCCATCGAGAAGGGACCATCTGATTATCCTGGAGATTTCAGTATGGGTGTAGAGCACTTTAATTCTCTTTCTTGGTGTGAACCACTTGGCAAATCTATACAATCTAAAAAAAGTATCATGATTCACAAAGACAAGATTAGATGAAAGGAGAATTTCAATCAATGTCGTGAGAGTAGATGACGGTCGACGAAAATTGGCAATCACCAACCTCGAGTTTCCCTGTTTTGCAATATCTCGTGCTATTCCACCAAGGACCCAGTCGTCAAAATCAATGTTGGTAATTACTAAGGATCGCATAGGTAGGATTCTACTCATGCACTCAATTAGAATTGGAATCCTTCCACCTAAAGAACTCTCGAGTTGAAACGTTATGCCCTACCTTCAAGTTAACTTATGTTGTTTGATAGGCTAACGTTATGGTCTTGCGTGGTCGCTGGTTATTGCGAGCTAAGGAACTTTTTTTGTGCTTTCTTTTTTCAAAATTTTGCATGTACCTAACTGGAACCATCCGTCCACGGATAATTCTTAAACTAATTCGGTGGCTATACCGTATTTCTGGCTTGAATTTATTGATTGAACTATATGACCCAAATCAAATCCGAAGAAGAGTCGAGATTACTTTTGCTACGCGCCATATAGAGACTGAAATTTCGAATGTTTCTGGAACTTATATATTAGACATCAACGACCATCTCGGTTATAGAGTATATGTAAAGAATAAATTAAATGAAGACATTATCCTGATCGCAAAAGCTCTAGATTTTTCAAACCAAGACATCTTCTTGGATATAGGCGCCAACACTGGCTTAGTTTGTATTCCCTTTGCAGTTTACTTTGACTGCGAGGTGATTGCAGTGGAAGCCTCAAAATCTAATGCTGCATTGTTGCTCCAAAATGCATTTATAAATCAAGTGAAACTCCACCCACATATAGTTTGCTTGACAGATGCTCCATCAAGTATTCAAAAACCTTGGATAGAGATTTATGGTAGAAATGGTAATTCTGGAGCAACTTCGGTCTTCAGTGGGTGGAATCCGTCAAAAGAGCAGGTGAGAGAAAGTACTTTGAGTGAATTATCTCCGGCTAGTACATTGGATGCATTGATTTCAGAGCATATGTTAAACAGAATTTCATTGATCAAGATTGATGTTGAGGGATCAGAAGAAATGGTACTAAGTGGGTTCGAGAAATTAGCGCGCATAAAGGCCCCCATAGTATTTGAATACAGGATTGATTTAAATGAAAAATTCCTTCATTCACGAGAAAAAGGATTCATCAAGCAGCTAGAGCCCCATTTCAAACTGTATTCATACAAGGAAGTTCAAGGAAAAGTTTTATTGTTTGATTTTGATGCGTCGCGCCCACAAGAGAATGCAATTGCGTTTCCAAGAGAGAAATTGCAAATGTATCTGTCAAAGTTCTTTAATTGATTCATGCGTTAACTTTGGGTTAAATCCTACTTTCACAATATTCCGACAAGGCATGAATCATCCAGAGATGAGCTTCTTGAATTTTAGTTGTCTCCCGGGAAGGAACGATAATTGCCTCCCATGGGAAATCTGGTCCTGGACGGTAACTCTCTCCGGTGACTAGATATGTGGTGCAGCCAAGTTCATAGGCTGCATGCAAGCCCCGCAAAACATTGGGAGATTTACCAGAAGTAGAAAATCCGACCACACAATCTTTCACTCCAGCCAAGCCTTGAATTTGTCGAGCAAATACATGGTCAAACCCGTAGTCATTTCCAATCGCCGTTAAATTTGATCCCGAGTCAGAGAGTGAAATGGCTGCCCAAGGCTCATGATTCCGAGAACACTTGCTGACTAATTCTGTTGCAAAATGGGATGCTTCCGCTGCGCTACCCCCGTTTCCGAATGTAATCAACTTCCCCCCTTTGCCGAGCGATTGAACTATCCTTTCACCAAGAACCTCAATTTTTGTGAGGAAATCCGCCGAATGTAGTCTGGAAAGTAGATTAGTTGTCTTGGACAAGGAATCTTGAAAACTGTAATACTCCATGACTAGAGATTACCACGGGGTTGATTGATTACGCTGAACTTTCGAGACTTATACTTATTGAATGAAGTTAGTTGGAACGAGTGGCGGGGCAAATTTTCCAGAAAGTCAATTATTTCGATGTTTTGAACATCGCTCGTTTGGCGTCACCAATTCAGTTTCAATCAAGTCCTGCCAAGAAAATTTAAAACAGTGTTTTGGGAAAATCTAATGTTTTTCAACTTGTGGTTGGGAATTAATCTCGCCAAATTATGGAGTCCTGCGGGATCCTTAGTTTGCACGGCTGAGCCAGAATCCCATAGAAGAACTATCAGAAAGTCTCGCACAAGGTGCGCCCCTGGCATGTCTCTAGAAAGGCTTGAAATTCTCAAATTGAGGGATATGGCGAAGGAACTATTGATGTATTTGTTGTTCAAAAACTTCGAGATTAACCGTAGGAACTCCCGAAAAGCCCTTGAGACAAAATCCATTCCTGACACCCTTAGAGTTTTGAACAAGGAAAAATGGAATGCGAGAGCTAATCTAATCAAATATAGACATAGACTGAATAATTAGGAAGCTAAGAAATGAAAAGACTTGTGATTTTCAATATTGAAATGAATAGAGAAAGTAAATTTCTATCCGCGAATATAGATTTAGTGGAATCCTTTGCTCGATATTTTGATTATATAACCGTCTATGCTACACACGTCGGAACTTTCGATGAACACGAATACATGCGAGTGATTGAGCTCGGTGGGGGAAATCTTACCAACAGAATCAAAGCAACTTTGAAATTATTTATAGCGCTGTTTAGAATTCTTTACTACAGAAACGATACAGTTGTTTTTTATCACATGGTCACCAGAGTTCCTTCACTTCTTGGAAGATATCTGAAGAATTTCGGGATTCGTCAGTATCTTTGGTACTCGCATTCGGTAGCTGACAAATATCTAGAAAAAGTTTTACGTTACACCGATCTAGTTTTTTCCCCCACCAAGGATTCTTTCCCGATAGTGACAAAAAAGTTAGTATGTGTTGGCCATGGTGTTAGAGTAGAAGGTTTTCTAAATCAAGGGGTAAGAAATAGAAAAGGGGTGATCACGGTGGGCCGTGTAGTCCCAATTAAGCGAATTACAGATTATGTAAATGCTTTTTCTTTACTTGCTCCAGCATTAAAAGAACGCTTCACTCCTCTCGTCGTCGTTGGAGATTTCACTATTGATGCATGCTACGTCAATTTAATCAAGACACAAGCATTAGAGTCAGGACTTGAAGTGCAGTTTGTTGGTCAAAAGCCAAGATCAGAAATTGCAGATTTTTTAAACAAAGCCAATTTTTATTTTCTTGGCACACCTAAATCAATTGATAAAGCTTCAATTGAAGCTGCCATGTGTGGATGTATCATCTTGAGTGAAAATTTAGAAGCTGTCTCTATTCTCGGTTCTGAGGAGATTTTAGAAAAAGAAGGAGGAAGAGTAGTTAGTCTGAGCGATCAGTTAATTGCTTATGCTTTAATTTCTGATTTGGCTTTGGCGGAAATTCAAAAAGAGATTTCTGAATTATCAAAGATTAGAAATGATCTAGATAAAGTTGTGGACCGGATTGCTAGGAAAATAAATGACAATTAGACGGATTATAACGTTACTTCCTATTCGTTTTCCAACTGAAAAAGCATACGGGGTCACTATTGCTGAAACGATGAATGCGGCTTCGGCACTTGGTTACCAGGCAGAAGTTTGGTGTACAACGGATGTTTCGCCAATACAAGAAACATTTGTGGTCAAGAGAATTGCTCGGAACTTTCGTGAATCCAAGAACAAATCTGTAGAGAGATTATTCTTCGAATTTAACAGACTCATATTCATATTAAAGGTTGTGCATCAACTGCCAAATTCTGAATCCATATTGGTCTGGTGTAGGGATCCTGTCCTCAGTCTCTTTATTTCATTGGTGAGAAAAAGAGTCAAGGTTTGTCTAGAGTTGCATCACCCACCAAGTCATCTCGATACAACCGTTTTCAGGGCGATTGTTCCCTTTATGTCCGTGGACCAGGATTCATTTAAGATTTTTACGCTAACGAATAAACTCTCCGAAAACTTGCATAGGTGTTTTGTGCCATTCTTTGCTGGCTCAATACACATGGCTGCACCCAAGACTTTTTTTGATCTCAGCAAAGTTGATGCAGTTGACGACCAGGTGGTGCTCGGGTATGTCGGAAAAGCTTTCAGTAGCGGTAATGATAATAAATTGGCCGACTTAATTAGTCTTTTTCAGAATGAAGCGAGGAACTTCCCTCAGTTAAAATTAGAGATACTTGGAATAGAAAAAGAATTTCGGAATGAGCTTCTTCGTTTGGTCGACACCAGCCTATTAGACTCTTCACGTATTGAAATCGTCGGACACCTATCAAGAAACCAACTTAGGGAACGACTCCAACGAATTGCAATTGGCATTGTTCCCTACGCCAGTACAAAATATAATGATTTCAGATTCCCAATTAAAATTGTGGAGTATGCCGCCGCAGAATGTGCTCTTTTACTTAGCAATACCGCTAACTTGAGATTGATAGTTGGAAATGCAGGAACCTATTTTGAACTTTCAAGTCAAGAATCTTTCCATGCGTCGTTAGTGGAATTAACTGAGAGCGCTACGATTTTAAGGTCAGCTCAGAAGAGAGCACGTATATGGGCCCAAGAATTCACATATGAAAAACGTATTGAGACAGTTCTTGACAAGTTCAAGAATGGAAGTTAGCCACTTCTTGTTTTTGGCAAAAGGAGACTAAGTTTGAACTTATCGAAGAATGCGATTTACCGAATCATAGATTGTTGAAAAAATCCGAATCTCTGATGCCCTTGTCGTCGATGTAGATATCCGCCGTAGGCTTACCCAAATGAAGAGAATGGTGCCTTACCCCCCAAGAGGAAAGTTGATCCCGGGTAAGTTCCGTCCAATCTATTCCCGTACTACTGCCTCTGGCTGTCAGAATAATTATTTGGTGACCAGCGTCATATAAGTCATTAACTTTTCCAATTCGATCCACCAGTGGGGTTGCTTGTGAATAACTGGCTCCATCGGTTGAACACAGCGTGCCGTCTAGGTCAAAACAGTAAATTGCCACAGTTAGAGGATAGTGGGATGAACTTTAGAAACTTTTCTTTTCCTCCCTTAACTAGCTTAGGCACCGAAGTACAGGCATAAACCGGAAAAGATGAGACTTCAGATCAATATGTCCGTTTTGTCACCTTCCCGCTACAAACTAGACTGGGATTCGTAGAAGGGAATAGAGGCAGCGACGGTTGGCTCTGTAGGACAAAACCGGTCAATGAAGGATCCAAAAAGTGGCACTTAGCATATGGACTGTTGCTGAACTGGGGGCTTTTTACACTGAGCACCGTTCAGAGCTACTCGCGCATGCCAATCGAGTATTGAAGGATTCAGCAAAGGCTGAGGAAATCACCCAAGACTCACTGATTAGGTTCATGCTAGCTGCCCCTGAGCTTGAATCAGAAGAGCACGCTCTTTCTTATCTACACCGCACCATCGAAAACCTCTGCATCGATTACTTCCGCCTAGAAGGCCGCCGCCCAAACCTTGTAGTAATCGATGATGCCCAGGCTGAAGTTGAGGCTAAGTGGCAGGTTTCAGGCGACCACTCAGAAGTTCTTTCTCAGGCAGAAGATGCGGCGATCATCCGTCAGGCTTTGGCTCTGCTTTCCCCTGCTGAGCGCGCAGCGCTTGTAATGTGGGAGATGGAAGGCCGTTCAACAGAGGAGATCGCAGCAGAGCTTGGAATCAATGAATCTGCAGTGCGCCACACTGTTTCGCGCGCTCGCACTTCTCTTCGCCGCGTGCTTTCAGAGCTTGTTATCGATCACGAACGTGGCCTTACTGCCCTCGACATGCTTTCAACCACTTATAAGAAGGCATCTGAGCTTGCAGCTAAGTCCTCTAGGGTTGCCCTCTCCTTACTATTGGTAGTTACAGCCTTCCTTGGCTTTAACTCAATGACAGGCCGTGAGGGCATTCTTCCTACAGTCTCTTCTAATGATTCAGCAGGTGTGGTTGCAGAATCTGCCCCAGGTGCGGATTCAGCAGTTCCTGCCCCATCTATCTCGATGCCAGCTAAGAAGTCATCAACCATGGTCTCTGGCGTATACGTCAAGACCGGCAAGGCTGCCCAATGGCCTGGCCTTGATGCAGAAGGCGTCCCAACAGGTTTCACCGTCACAGGTGAGAGCGGTCCAGCAG
>VFQS010000513.1_pt1 | contig 42154 bp, 60 predicted proteins | sample 3512361 | NCBI WGS metagenome assembly VFQS01 (sample SAMN10412375, study PRJNA504923) | tailings metagenome | isolation source: Relicate 1 Philex TSF3 active mining | place: Philippines
CTTTCATATAAATTAAATAAAGATGGAAAGTACTGGATTGAGAAGGAGTTGAAGTAATGGCTACTTACGAGTATGAATGTCCTAGTGATGGCGAAATAGTCCTAGTGACTAGAGGTATGACCGAACCAGAAGGCGAATACTCTTGTGAGACCTGTGGTGGGCTACTACGCCGTATCTACAATGCCGCACCTGTCAAGTTCAATGCTAAGGGATTCTACTCCACAGGAGGATAACAATGACCTACGATGAATTGTTTACAAAGATAGATTCAGTCTTCTATGAAGATGAAGGCGGAATGCAGTTAGACCTTACTGGATTCAATAACCAATACAGAGCCCTTCGAGCAGTGGCAACACTATGTGACTTCTTGGACAAAAAAGGCAGATGCTGTGTACCTGTTCAAGAGGTTATTGATGCCATTGAAAGGGAGTTAATAAGAGTAAATTGACTTCGAGTTGAGGCGATTTCTACCCTTGACCCATACTCTACCCCTCGGAAGCGCTGAAAACGTCCCAACTCCCAGGTTTTCGGGGCTGTTTGGGGCATCCTAGAAACAGCAAAAAGCCCCCCATCCTAGTATTGCTACTAAAATGAGGGGCTGGGTAGGCAGAGCCTACTTAGTTAAACCGAAATCCTTTGCTGACTTGTCAAAGTACTTAGCGACAGGTCCTACGAATCCTGCAAGGAAGGCATAACCTAACTTCTTAGGGTCAGTCTCTCCTGCTAGATACATAGCAACTACCGCAGCACCTGCTGCACGAGCATAGGTTAAAGCAACTTGCTTAAGGGTCTTGATATCCATGGTTTCTCCTTAATCTGTCCTTAGGACTTAAAGACAGGCTTCCCGAATCCTACCACATAGACTGGCAGGGACTTCTTTAAAGCAGAGCCGTTCTTCTTCTTGTAGGCGCGCTTCTTGAGGCAGACTTCGCCTCCGTTGCGCTGGTCGCCCTTTTTATCTGGGCTGGTGTTGCCTTCTACACAGGTTACAGTTCCGTCTCCGTTGTCTCTAACCACGATTCCAACGTGACTAATGCGGTCAATACCATCGTTGGGAAAATCAAAGAAAACAATGTCGCCAGGGAGAGGAGTTGCTTCATCTGCTTTTTCCCACTGACCTTTCTTGATAAATGCTGTTGCTCCCGCAAGGGTGCTAACAACGTTAGGAATCTTGAGCCCAACTTCATTGGCGCACCACATGACGAACGACCCGCACCATGGCAGGAAGTTGGCTTTTGTGAATGCCCCATACTTTGTTTCATTGTCCTTTGGTCCTTCAATAACGCCGATTTCTGCTCGGGCTGTTTTGATAAAGTCATTACGCTGACCCATTAGTTGCTCGCCTTCTTGTCCACCTTAGCAAAGGCTTCGTTGATTTCTTCTGATGTGAGTTGTCCATCTGCTAGGTAGAAGCGGGCTAGGGCTTCTAGCACTCTTGCAGCGCCTAAAGCGCCTGCTAGTACTGCTGCTTGCCATACTTCGATGCCTACCAAAGAACCTGCACCAATTACGCCAAGAGACTCAGCAGCAATTACTGCAACGATTCGCATGAGGATACTTTTAAGTGTGTCCATTATTCTTCTTTCTTGAGAGCATTTCTAGTTGCGTCTATCAAAATTGCTATACCAATGGCATAGGTCACAATGGTTCTAGCAGAACCTTCAAGAACTACCTAGGCTACGAACATACCCAAGAGGGTGTATGTCTGGTCTAGAATGGCGTTAAAAAACTTTTTAATCACGGGTTTCTCCTATAGGATGCGGCTGCCGCAGCAGATGCGGCTGCTTGGGTGGCTATGTTTCCAGCAATAACAGCAGAGACAATTACGTCTTCTGCTTTCTCACGCACCTCAGGAGGTAGGTCAGCACCTACGTTTCCTAGGGCTGCAAGGGCTGCTGCAGGGTCTGTAAAGACTGTTGCTAGTAATTCAGCAGGGTCTTGTAGAAGTTCTACTGCTATGGCTACCTCAGCGGTCACTACGACCCCATTAGGGAGTTCAACAGGTGTATCTGGCGCTAATGCGCTAAGATTAGTTTCACTAGTTAAAATTACTGGAGGTGTCTCTTGAAAAACCTCAGGCACAGATGGCACAAGTATTACTGGCGTTTCCGCTGGTGGCTCTTCCTCAGAAAGTGGCTCTGATGGAACGACGTCATCTACGATTGGTTCACTCTCAAGAGGTTGTTCCTCAACAGGAGCAGAAGGCTCCTCAACAGCAGTCTCTGGTTCCTGTACGGGTTCGGGGTCTGGAGCAGACTCTGGCTCTGGCTCAACGACTGGCTCAACAACTTCAGGAAGAGTTGGCTCAGGGTCTGGAACAGGGTCTACAACTACCACAGGAGTTGGTTCAGGACTTACAACTGGCAAAGGTGTCGGCTCAGGAGTTGGTCTCGGAGTTGGCTCAGGTTGCGGTGTTGGGTTTGATACTGGAGCAGGAGTAGGTTCTACCGCTGGTGGAGTATCAGGAATAGAAGGGGTTGAAGATGTTGGAGTTTCTGTTGGTTGGGATAGCGCTGTTGACGTGTCTACTGGTGAGACAGGAGTTACTGTCTCGGAAGTGGAGGTTGAAGTTTCAGGAACGTCACTCACAGGTGCTGTTGCTGTGTCAGGAGGTTGAACGACTACAGTCGGAGAATCAACAGTCGGAGAGGGACTTGGTTCAGGCGACGCAGAAGGCGAAGGACTTGGAGAAGCAGGTGAAGGCTCTGGAGTTGCGCTTGGTTCCGCCACCACAGTTTGAGTCTCAACCAATGTCGGAGTCGGTGAAGGTTCAGGGGTAGGCGCAGGACTTGAGATAGATACGGTGATGATTGGTCCATACCATCCACCCCAGAATCCAACATCTCTACCAGTTGCAGCAATAGTTAACTGACCTGATACCTGTGCAGTTAAAGTTACAATCTCAATTGCATTACCTGAGTAAGACTGACCATTGATTGATACAGTCCATATATCAGGGATGGGATTACAAGTGCCAATACAGTTGGCGATTGTATTATTGACAGTGACGGTAACAGTTGAACCATCGGTAACAGTTCCTGTATAGGTGGCAGAACCACCACGGTAATCAAACTGAACAGTATTGCCAGATACTAAACCGTTATTAGCCTGCCACGTTCCATCTGCATTTGCGCTAGGGTTCCAAAATACTGATGTTCCAAATACAATAAAAAATACTGCTAGTTTACTTGCTTTCTTTCTCACAGAGGATGAGATAGATTTGGTCAACTCGGGCTTCCAATCGATTAACTTGGTCTTTCACGGAACCGCCCCCGTTTGGCTTTAATTCAGCCAGATAATGCTTTACTAACCAGCGTACTGCAGCGGAGAATCCACCGAGCAGTGTCATAATGGCTACTGCTAAGCCAGCCCAATCCATAGCGTTCATTATAAGACAGTCCTAACTGTGATAAGAACAAGACCGCCAAACCCAGAGAACTTACCCGATGGTGGAGTCTTGCGTGTGAAGTTGATTCTTTCGATGATGCCTTGTACTCTTTCTTCTGTTGTGAAGTCCTGAATATTTACAATATCACCTTGTGCTTCGAGGTCTTCAAGAAGTTGAATACGCTCCCACGCACGAGTCTCATATCCAGTTTGTACACCGTATCGGTCGGTTTCTACGTCAAAGCACCAGACAGGAAACTGAATCAATCTCTGTCTCTTGGTGGCAGGTAGAGCCTTTGCTTGATAGCCCTTAAAAATAGGACCTAGACTGGTATTGCTTGCACTGCGTGAGAGCGTAAACTTGTATGAAAGATACTCCTGTGGACCTTCTGGGTTGGTTGTAGCAGCCTCTGGAGTACCTACAGATGCGTTATAGGTGATAATGTTATATAAATTACCAACAGAATCAATGGCATACAAGTCCATAGCCCCGTTGGTAAATTCACCACGAGCACGAAGGAACTTAAAATTCTTAGGCTCCAAAGTTCCATAACGAATAGCACCAGTAGTCACATATCCCGTAGGGCGTAGTTCTGTGGCTGATTCAAGATAGATTGCGCCATCAGTTGTATTATGAGCAGTGCAGAAAGCAAGTCTAGATGTAGTTCCAAGAAAGGCTACAGAAGTCGTATAATGTACCGCTGTTTGAGCGTACTGTAGGTCATTAGCCCATGCAAAGCGCAATGGCTCATTCTCAATTGTTTGACCTAAATCTATGCGAATAAGACCAGCATCAAGTGACCCAATACCAGTAGCACACCAGATAAATCTGTCGCGACCAGCAAAGTCATAACATGGTTGTGATGTTTCAACAATAAGTGGACCATATCCTAAAGAACCATCCTGGTCATTAACTACCGCAATACGGACACCCTTGCTTGTGCCAATGCACATATAGCCAAGGTAGTAGTACAGTTTCTCAACAACTTCACCTGTAGGCAGTTCTGCAGCAACAGAAGCCTGTGATAAGACTGGCATAGCGCCATTAGTTGCAAGTGTGTACTTTTGAATAGAAGAGTAGATACCTGAGTGACCTGCAGTGTAGATAGCAGGACCAGATGCTGATACGCTTGTATAGTGATAGTTAGTGTTAGGGTTGGTATAAACAGGTGAAGGCAAGGATGTAGCAGTAGGTGAAATCTCATAGACTGCGTTGTTGATACAGGCAATAATGCGGTCCTTAACGAACTCCATAGTCACATAAGATGCCACAATTCCCGTAGCATTGAACATAAGAGTTACGTCGCCAACAAGGCTTGGGTATGTAGAACCTGTTGCTGAACTACCTGTGAGTGGCTTTTTGAACATATGAATCTTGTTAGCGCCACCAGATACTACGTTAGTAATCCAATAAGCATTTACACCATCATCGCAAATGCCATATACCTTTTCAGATGTACCAGCATTATAATCAATAAAGTGAGTTACTGTGCCGTCAGCAGCAATCTTATCTACGTCAAACTCATCATGGAGCAAAACCCCGTCAGTTCCGTTCCATTGAATAGGACGCAGATGTTGATTCTTATGTTGATGTGATGTACCAGAAATAGCACCAGTAGTAATATGCGCGCTTGCTACATCTTTAAGAAGCGTTACTTGTCCTTTAGTAAAGACGTCTACTCCTTGCGAGTCAGCAAAACGATACTTGCTTGCCTCTCCTGCAGATGGGTCGTAGAACTTGATGCCATTACCCACGTGGAAAGATGACTGTGAACGAATCCACCAACCAGTCAAGGACTGCTCTCCAGGCTCATTACCATTATCAAACTGGTCCTTGCGATAAGGTGCAGTTTCTCTTTGGTAAGGTGTTTGGTCATTAGGTGCTAGAAAGAATGGCAGACCACCTACAGCAACATCGTAGTCTTCTGCATTGTTAGTCCAAAAGCCAGAGGTTCCAGGATTACCAACGTTTAACGGGATATCATCCGTAATATCTGGTGTTGCCACGTTACTCCTTAGATAGAAAAGAAAAATGAGCAGTTTAAACCCATGCTCAGGGGTTAAAAACTATTAAGTTTTATTCAGCAGATGTTTCTTCTGCTGGCTTTGGCTTTTCCATTGGTCCAAGACCGAAGAAAGCACGTGCCTCGTCATTAGTAATAATTCCAAATTGTAATGCACCTAAAATTGCATTAGCATTTAGTTCAACTTTTTCCATTTATTATCCCCTTATGTAGTATTTATTGATGGGCAGTTTAACTTCGTACCCAGGAAGTATTTAATTGTTAATCGGTTTCTGCGTAAATATATACTCTTTGATTTCCTGGCTTGTTAATATAAAGGGTTGGTCGCTCACTAACGTAATTACCCATATAAATATTCATCTGTCCATGTGTAGGACTTGTATGTATATATTTGTTATCCCAGAATCTATATAAACAGTACCAGTTGACTCCATCTTGTGTAACAAATTTTCTGGCATTTACTATATCTACATATAGCCATCCATTATGTACATAGGCACCAGTTTTTCCATAATCCCTAGTACCATCAGAATCAAAATCTGTTCTTTCAACAGGTTGATATGAGCCATATCTAAGAGCGTTAGTATTATTTCTTCCATTTTTAGTTGGTTGCAAATCAAATTCAGTCCATGTAATTCCATCAGTAGATTTTACATGCATACCACCATTAAGTCTACCATAATACCAACGTTCATAATTATTATAAGATGAACCACCAAATGCAAAATATGTACCATTTAAGTAATTGATATTGTATAAATGTGTAATTCCTGCTGGTGCAGTGCGTTTTGTCCAAGAAAAACCGTTTGATGATGTAAGTATGTTTCCATCTTTTCCTACAGCAACAAATTGTCCACCAGCATATATAACATCGCGCAAACCAGAAGTTGCTGGAGATGTTTGTTTTGTCCAAGTTGAAAAATCTGGAGAAGTATTAATATGACCATCTCCAGTAACAAGAACATAAGTAGTACCATCATAAGCAATTGCAGTAATCATTCCAGTTGTTGCTGCTGCATATGTTCCTACAGTCCATGTTGTTGGAGTGTTTAAATTTGCCCTCCATAAACGTCCTGAATTTGTAAATGCAAAGTAAGCATAGTTTCCAACTACACCACCAGAAGTTAATGCGCGTTGATAACCTAAAGTTGCATCAGTAGTATTAGCAATACCATGTTCTTTATAATTGCTATCAAAGTTAGGAAAATCTGCAAAATTATGATATGTAATATAATTTCCACTAGAGTTATTATTGTCGCCCCACCAAACAAAAAATTTATCTGTATTTAAAAATCTAGCAGGATAGTATGACCTACTGGTCCAACTACTGCCTAAACTATCAATACCAATAGCAGCACTGTTATCTGCTTCAAAATAAGTGCCATACTTTTGCCACTGAGAGCCAACTGCAATTTTATCACTTTCTGTTAAAGTAACTCGAATTGTTGATTCTTGGCTAGCGTCTTCATTTGGTATCCAAACATTGCTATTTGGGGCATTTACAGAAATATGCACTTCAGCCGTGTCTGGACTATTTTTAACATCTGTAGTAATAATATAATTACCCGCTGGTAATGTTTCAGACAAAAAGAATCCTTTTTCTCCAAAAGTACCAGATGAAACAAGTGTTCCAGCCTTTGCAAATGGTGCTCCACCGCCTCCGCTAGAGGCTGCAGGATATGTAGTTGAACCCATTAGTTAATCTCCACTCCGCTAATATGAAAGTTTACAGTTACTGCAGATGCTGAACCAGAAATTGTCTGAGCAGCAGTTAGTGTCTGCTTAAGGTCAATGTATGCAGTTGAGTTAGCGGCAATTGCTGATGCTGATTGCAATGCAACACCATTTAGATTTAGAGTAAATGTTGCTGCTGTTGCTGCTGTATTAGTAACTGCAATATTTGTAACAATTGCTGTTGTTGATGCTGGTACTGTATATAGAGTTGTATTAGATGTTGCTGCTGCTGTACGAGCCAGAGCCTTAGATGTTGTAGCCATTAATTACTACCTTTCTTATAGTGAATCCATCGCATCTGCGACGGCTGTATCTTGTGCTGCGTTATTAAGTTGTGTCTGGATAGGAGCAGTAACTCCGTCCAAATATGTGAGTTCGGTTGTGCTAACTGCGCTTAGTACTGATGCAGCGTTAGCCAAATCTCTTGCTTTAGTCATTAATAGGCTCCCATAATTGTCATGATTTCATTTGCTTGCTGAGTCAAGTCTACTACAGCCCATGAAGCAACGGTGCCATTAGTAGTTAAAAACTTACCGCTATTTCCAGTCTGAGATGGGAGCAGTTCGTTAGGAGCCCATTCGAGCCCTGTCAATGTAGATGAGTTAGCCCGTAGATACCAACCATCTGTAGCCACTGCCAACTTTCCAGGAGTTGCTGGACCAGTAGCAATAAGGATGTCACCCTTAGCGGTAAATAACGTATTGCTAATGGAGTTGGATACCACAAACGGGGTAAAGGTGATTACATCAAGGATGTCACCTGCAGCCAAGGCTGCAAGGCTAGTAATGCTTGTGCCGTTTGTAGCATTGTAATCTGATGTACGAGCAAGAAGTACACCGTTAAGATATACCTGCTCCTTACCAACAGTATATGAAAGTGTTAAACCAAAGTCATCAGCGCCTGACTTAGATGTTTCTCCACCAGTTGCTGTATAGCGATAACGTTGAATATCTGCTGTTGTTGAGATAGCAATCCAAGCAGTACCGCTATAGGTGTACATAGTGTTATTGGTTGAGTTCCAATACATAGCACCTGTAAGTAATGCGTTGCCATCATTGTCAAGTGTTGGGGCAGAAGCCTTAGACCCTAGATAACGGTCATCAAATGCATCCCATGCTGCTTCGGCAGCGGCTGCTGCAGCAATAGCATTGGCTACTGTTCCTGCTGTGGCATCTACATAAGCCTTATTTGTTACATCATTTGCATTAGTTGGAGTTCCAACATTAGTAATTTTAAAGTTATTAGCATCTAAATTGCCAAGTAACTGACCAGATGTTCTATTTACATATGTACCTGAAAGGCTTACTGCTCCTGTGCTACCATCTACAGAAAGAACTGCATCTGTTGGAGTTAGCAATTCCTGCCAGTTAGCAAGAGTTGTTGCTGGAGTTGCCGTAAGAATAAATGACTTATTGACATCTGTGCGAACTGCAACGTCGCCAATTTGAGCAGTAAGTGCAAGCATTGCTGCTTGAGATGCAACTACCTGTGTAGTGGTAATGGCAAGTGCTGGTAGGTGATGGGTTGGAACTAATCCGTTACCATCAAGTTCAGCCAATCCATTAGCCACACCCTTTTGGGTAGTGATGTAGTTAAGTGTTACTGCATCTTGTGCGCTAGTTGGGTCTGCAAGACCTGTAATCTTTTGTGCGTTTAAAGCAACTGCTGCGGTAGGGGCTGCCATCTGGTCTAGACGGTTAGTACGTACCTGTGTATCAAAATCTGAGATAGTAGAGGCAGTCTGTGTGCCTGTGTGATTAGCACGTGCTAGTGGGTCTACAGCCAACTTAGATAAAGCAATATTTGCTGTAGCGTTAATATCTGCGTTTACAATAGTTCCATCAACCAAGTCAGCGGAAGTGATAGTTCCACCAAGGTCCAACTTGGTCTTAGCAATAGCAGCGGTAGCAGAGATGTCTGCGTTGACGATAGTAGCGTCAGCAATCTTAGCCGAAGTAATAGCACTGTCAGCAATATCTCCAGTAGCAATTGTGCCATCTAGAATCTTAGCGGAGGTAATAGCGCCATCTGCGATATCGCCAGCCACAATTGTACCATCGGCAATCTTTGCTGAGGTGATAGCAGAATCTGCAATCTTTGCAGTGGTTACGTTAGCATCAAGAATCTTGGCTGTAGTTACAGCATCAGATGCAATCTTAGCAGCGGTAACTGCGCTATCTACAATCTTAGCGGTTGTAACTGATAAATCATCAATCTTAGTTGTACCGACTGCACCAGTAGCAATCTTACCGCTAGTGATGGCTGAGTCTGCAATATCACCTGTAGCAATTGTCAAGTCTGCAATCTTGGCAGATGTGATTGCGCTGTCAGCAATTTTAGCGGTAGTTACATTTAAGTCAGCAATTTTAGCAGTTGTCACAGAAGATGCCTGGAGCATCGCTGTGGTAATCATGTCTGTATCTGTGGTCTCAAGAACGTTAGCAATAGTCAAGCCGTGAGCAGATGTAGTATTTTCAATGTGAGTATTAGCCTCACGGAAGTCGCGACCAATTGCCATATGGCGTACTTTTGCGCCAGCAGAGTGAGCAATTGGTGAAGTTCCATCTCTTCCACGAACTACAGTTAGTGTGTTGCTACCAGTGCTAGAAGGGTAAGTTACTTCAACAATTTCTTCCAATGCTGTATCTGGGTCTACAACTACTACAAATGTTTCTAGAGGGCTAGTGTTGGAAAGCGTAATACCACCAAGCACTGCTGTAGAAGAAGCGACCACCATTGTGGTAGCACCCGCACCTGAGGCAAGTGCAGATACGAGAGTTGTTTCTTGGGAGACGGAGGAATATTTGCGGACTGTCATGGATTAGTACCTCGTATAGTGGATGCGGGTTGGATAAACATCACGTAATTTCTTGGTCTCTTCTGTAAGACGTTGCTGGAAGAGTGCAAGCATGAAGCGTGTAGTAGAAGCACCAGAACCATATTGAATCTTGGTATCTGCGTTGTCTGCTTCTGCAGAAGAATAATTAAGACGACCTGGGTCAATAAAGGATGCTAGACGGTAAGATGCGCCATAGACGATTACATCCTTACAGGATGAAGGCAATCCTGTGATTGTTTCAAAGACTGCTGAGCCAGCAAGTCCTGTCAGTGTTGTAGGCTTCTTAGTGTAGTGAACCTGAATAGTACGACCTGATTCAATACGGTCATGGATAGATACGCTCTGACCTGTAGTAAATGCTGTGGTGTTAGCGTAGGTATCTGGACGCCAGTTACGCACTGGTAGCCATTCCTTGCTAGGACCTGTAGGCTGCCATGACACGTTCAGGATAGTCTGAACATCTGCTGGCAACTGGTAGGTGGTCTGTACTGTGTTAAATGTAAATGTTGTAACACCTGTAGCGAACAGGTTAGGGAAGACTGCATCGATAGTATCGTTAAGAGCCTTTTTGACTGTAGCCTTTGGAAAGGTTGGCGCTACTGTTACTTTGGTATTTATTGTGTGTGCTGCTGCGGTTGTCCCGTGATACCCGCGTCCATAAGGAGCGACTGTCGCCTGAGATGAAATTCGGTCATAGGAATCCAACCAAATTAATTCATCGTCAATTTCGACAACACCTTTGCCAATGTTGGTAACATCCCCAAGGTTTAGAGTAAGCCCATCGGATGCCAAGTTTTGGGTGAGGTGAGTAGTACGGTCTTGCCTCAATGTATAACCTGATAGATTGAGGAGAACCTCATCCACCAAATTGGCATAGGTTGTTGTCATCGTCGTCCTTTAATTACTTGTTTTTGTTTTTTTCTGCAGCCTTCATTGCTGCTTCCTTCTTCTTCCATTCTGGAGTGAAGGCCTTACCAATTGCACGTCCTGCGCCAAATACTGCTCTTGCAAATGGGTCAGTAGTTTCTGACTTCTTCTTTGTTGCTGGCTTTGAAGCACTAGCAGTTGCTGGGCGGTATGCAGGCATGTTGCCCTTGCCATAAGCCTTTGGCTTTTGTGATTCGTTGATTCTTGAAGATGTTGCCTTAGCAAGACGTCCAGCGCCGTACATACGCTTTACACCTTCTATGTATGATGCAGATGCTCCACCCGCTGCAGCCTTCTTAATTGCTGCTGTCATACCTTGCTTCTTAATCTGGTCGATTGTTGCTTGTGATACTGTTATTTTCTTCTTAGCAGTTGTATCTCCTGTGCGACGTGCTGAAGGTACTACTGCTGTCTTCTTAGGCTTTCCGCCTTCCATTACTGGTCTCATTTACCATTTCACCTTATCTGCCCAATATGCGGCACTCATTTTTCCTTTAGCGATATTGCTAGCATGACGCGCCTTAAAGGACCGACGACGCGCTGCATATGATGCAGACTCCCCTTTTTTCTTAGGTGAGCCAGATACGCCCTGTTGTCCAAAGCGAATGGTTTTAACCTGGCTACCTACCTTAGCCACAACTACGTGTGACTTAGTAGGGTGGCTTGGTGTGCGCTTAGGCTTGTTATAGCCTGACACACCAGCCCGAGTTAATCTAGAGTCTTTCATCTGTAACCTGCTGTCTTTCTTGCGATTGCTTTTGGTTGTCTTACAAACTGCTTGCCCTTGCGGTTTCCCTTAGCCTTTGCCCTGTTAGTGGCTGCCTTCTCAGCGGGACTTAGTGCTTCCCATGCTGCTGCTGGAAGATAGCGCTTTTTACCCTTAGAGGGTTTCCCGTCTGATGTCTTCCACTTCTGTGCAGTCCACTTCTTGAGTGACTGTTGGGATTTAGCAAGTGCCATTATTTGTAACCTCCGCCTGCTTTCTTATACTGAACAGCAAGCAATTGTGCTTTGCGGGCTGACCATTCCCCTGGGTCTCCGCCTTTTGAACCAGCCTTAATCTTTCTGAATAGAGCCGCTCTCATGCCTGGCTTGGTATAGTTACCAGCAGCATTAACCTTTGACTTGGCTTTCTTCTTGGCTGGCATTACTTTGCCTTTGGCTTTCTGTGGGTAAGAACTTTGCTAGATGCTGTGTGAGTTGCACCTGTGTGAATCTGACCATTCATCTTGTGAACTGGCCCTTTGTATTCCTTACCATTTTTAAGATAGTGTTTAGCGGTCTTACTCACTGGTATAGTCCTTGAAGTTTCTTATATTCCTTCATAGCAACTTTATAGTTTTCGTACTTGGTCATCGCTGATACATACTTAGCGTATTCGTCCTTGTACTTGTTACGTGCATAACGCTGAGCACCTGCTGACATACCTGAAAGGACTGGCTTTGCTGGTGGTGTAGGACTTGGGACTGGCTTTGGCTTTGGGTTTAGATTTGCCATTACATACCTCGCTTGTTACCGAAGAGTCCGCGCTTTACAGACTTTTTAGCAGTCTTCTTTGCGACCTTCTTCTTGCCGTATTCCATCATACGTTCTTTGGCGCCTTCCATCTTTTCGTGCTTCTTCTTGGCTGCCATTGACTTGTACTTCTCGCCTCTTGCTGACATTAGACCAACCCCACTTCCTTTAGTTTAGATACTGTCTTGTTCTGTATTAAGTTTGTGCTGGGCATATGGTTGGCATCATAAGCAGAACCCATAGCATCAGATGCTCTACGAGCCTCTTGAATCTTCTTCATGGTTGTACCTGCTGGCTGAATACCCTCAGCCCGTGCTGCGCGGTAGGCTTCCAATTCGCCTTCCCACTTCTTGTTGCTAGTCTGCTTCTGCGAGGAAGCGTCCCCTGAGTTCAACTGTAAACCCAGAATCTTGCACCCAAAGCAACCATCTACGTCTTCGGGGTGTGTCTCTCTATGCTTCATACCGTCTCCACTGTGTATCCAGCAGCCTCAAGGTCAGCCTTTTCTGATGCACTGACCTCGTATGAGTATCCCCCAATATAGGCGATATCTGCGTCCTCTACCTCTTCTGAGGAGGGAAATCTGACTTGGAAGTACTCTCCGTCTATCTTGAGCACTGTTATGCCCCGTACGAGCCTGTAGCGCCCGAATAGAGCCCCTTCACCAGCAGGTCCTTCACTGATGGTTGGTGTGGTAAATCTATATGCCATTTGGTCTCCTAAGTCGTTTTATTGATAGGGCAGGAGTTTCCCCCTGCCCCACCCATCTAACTACTTATGTTATGCCTGTGGGCGAACAGAAGATGAAGTTTCGATGCGGTACAATGCTGCCTGACGGAAGATTGCCCAGTTGATGATACCGTGCCAGCCGACTGGACGGAAACGGTTCAACTTGTCAACAACGTTACCAAACTCAATGCCTGGTTCCTTCCATACTGCCTCAGCAAGTGCTTGCTGTCCGAGTACGTAGGTGTTGTAGACACGTGTCTGGGTTGCGCCTGAGCCTGAACCTGACTGTGTGTTTGTCATGTTTGGTGACTCGATGAAACGGACACCTTCCCATGCGCCGAGTTCACCAGCAAGGAGTGGACCAGCATTCTGGTACTCATGTGGTGTACGCCAGATGTTGTTACCTGTCTCTGTACGAAGGTCGTGTGAGACTTCTGGGTGGATGTATGAAACATACATTCCGCCACGGGTTACAACGTTTGACGCGCGCAACTTGGTAACTGCATAACGAACATCGCGACCCTTGAAGGTGTCGGTTGTTGTGATTGTTGTCTTTGCTGCAGATGTAGAAAGCGCACCAGCGGATTCGCGGATGACGTTTGTACCTGCATCAAGAACAGCAGCGATACCGTTGTCGAGTGTCATCGCCATGTTGAATGAGACTGCGTTTGCAATCCATGGGTCAACATCTGCAAGAGTCATGAGTGACAACTTGCGTGTTGGGAGTACTACACGACCAAGTTCAACCTGTGACACATCGAGTGTTGTGGTTGCTGGTAGTGCTACTGCATCTGGGTCTACAGTTTCAGCAAGTGTTGCACCAGCAATTGTGGTGTCAGCAATATCGTTGTGGAACTGGAAACGGATTGAAGAACCATCATGGGTTGGGTTGCCGACCTTCTTGTCAGCGATTGCACGGAACTGTGGTGTTGTACGAAGGTTGAGTTCAATCAACTTGTCGTACGCCATTGTTACGAGATTGGAACCTAACCCAGAGGTAGTAGTTGTAAAGACGTCTGCCATTTGGCGAGTCCTACCTTTCTGAGATTGTTAGTGTGCGGTTGTTTTACTGACCGCTGAGGATGGATAAAATTTCTTCCTCAGATGTTGCATTCGCGATGCGATTTTGCAAATCATCCGAAGTAGCAGGTGTCTCAGCATTAGTTAGCACAGCATCCATCTTCTGCATAGAAGCGATATCCTGTTGGTTTACAACTGGCTTTGGCGCTGGTGTATATCCGAAGACATCACCGTTGGCGTCAAGCCAGGCGCTAATAGCATCCTCAGATGCCTCGATATCTGCTGGAATAAACTGTGCAATCTTTTGATTGACACCTTTGGACGAAAGTACGTCCTTTAAAATCCGCTCTTTTTGGGATTTGGTGAGTTCACCATATGAAGTCTCTAGTTCCTTGAGTCGGCGTTGCTCAGCCTTTAGTTGCTTACGCAGTTGCTTTACAAGTGCAGAGTCTGACTGAAATTCACCTGTAGGTGTATCGTCTTCGTCTTCATCATCCCAGTAGTTGTCGCGGTTATCGCTCATGCGATTGTCTCCCTTTGTTAGTAGTATTCGCACACCTCAATCCAGACGGGGAATCTGCATTGGCTTGTACTCTCGGTCTTGTACGCTATGTGGGGCCGATGGGTCCACATAGGATTCTGTTATAGAAGTCCGCTAGTTGCGGTCTTAAAGGAACCTGTAGTAGTTCCTGCTACGCCTTGGAAGGCTCTTATGTTTTGCTCTTCGAGTTTCTTACGGCGTTGAGATGCCAAGTTCATAAACTCTTCCTGAGCAAGTTCTGACTGGATAGTAGAGAGGGTTGCCTCAGTTCCTGGAGTCTTCTCATAGATACCAGAGAGCGCAATAGTTGGCTGTAGTTTCTGTGAGATGTTCTCAAATCCAGTAGCAGCAAGGTTGGCAATCTGTCCTTCTGAGTAACCCTTTTCAGTCAGGCTAGCAGCAATCTTACGGAAGTCGCTAAGACCTGCTTCGTTGGTTAGAATGCCAGAGCGGTTACGGCGAATAGCCTCAGCCACGAATGCACCTGTGTTGCGGTTCAACTCAAGTTGTTCCTTGCCAATCTTAGAATCCATGAAGAAGTCCTGTAGACCTTCCTTGGATGCGATATAGCCCAACTTGATGAATGCATCAGTCTTGGCTGGGTCTGCTGTGACAGCAGCAAGGCGAGCAGCGTTAGCGCGCTCATCTAGGTCAGCAACTGTTACGTTGTTCTTGACATAGTTCTTGAGAGAATCAGGTGATAGATACTTCTCGCTGAATCCATACTTCTGCTGGAGACCCTTGTAGCCTTCTACAGCATTGAATAACTCGCTAGCCTTCTTAGGCACTGCAAGTCCTTCATTGAGATACCCATATGCTGTATAGAATGGCGATGTAATTTTTGTACCATTCTTGAGTGTGTACTCCTTGGTATTCAAGAAGATTTCTACAGCATTGTCATAGTCAATGTTATCTTTAAGAAGTGCTGTTAGGTAGGAAGCAGATGAATCAATAATCGCAGAAGAGAATCCCTGACCCTTAAGAAGAGCCTTGAGTACGTCTACGTTTGTAGATGGTGCTCCAGTAGCATCATCTCCTGTGTCACCTGTACCGCCAGTACCATTTGTACCATTAGTTACTCTGCCAGTTGACGCTGGATATAGCGTCCACTTACCTGTACTAGTTCCACCAATCCAAGTGTATTTAAATCCTGGAGGTGCTGTTGGAGCGCCACCAGCCTTGTTGTAGATTGGGTCTTTTGATTCAAGTTCTTTACGAGCAGCATCTCTTGCTGCGATACCTTCTTGAAAAATCTGAGTATTTGTCTTCTTGCTTCCGTCAGGATTAAGACCCTTGGCAACGTTAGCATCTGCAACTACTTGCTGTAGGCTGGTGATAAAGTTGGGGTTTCCTGCACCATAAGTAAATGTTGAAGAAGTTGTTGCTTTTGGAGCAGCAGGTGTTGGAGTAGGTGCTCCAGCAGGCTTGACTCTAGCACGTGTTCTGTTGTCTGATTCATCTGGTGCTATTGCCATGATTACCCCAACGCATTCTTAAGTGTCTGAGCCATATTGACTGCTGTATTAATTGCTGTAGATGTTCCACCAAAACGGCTATCGTTCATAACCATATCGTTAAGTTCAAACTCATTTGGAAGACGATACTTTCCGTCCTCACCCTTGAAGTTGAGTGCCTTAATAGCCAATGGGTCCTTGATGCTAATCTGTTGTTCTAGTGCTGTAGACAAGGACTTAAGCAAAGGATTCACATACTGGCTGGCATTTTCGCCTGGTTGGATAACCTCAGAAAGTGACATGAAGCGTGTGTTAGCGCGCTTATTGATTTTATCAGTGTACTGACGGAACAGTTCTGACTGAACCTTGTCATCAGGTGAAGCCATAATATTCTTAATTACAGTAGATACTTCTGAAAATTCAGGCGCATCATCATAATTCTGCTCATGAACATTTCTGATAGCATCATAAAGAGTCTTGGCTGTTCCGCCAATATCTTCTACTTTGCTAAAGTCTGTTCCAGGAAAGTTATTAGTCAAGAAGGTTGCAAGGAACTGTGTCTGCTCTTCTGCGGTAAATCCCTCACCCTTGGCAGTAGATACTCCAGTAGTAATAGTTTTATACTGCTCAATACCATCTGCATTCTTCTTGATGCTTGCATAGACCTTGTTGCCGAATTTGTCGACTTTTTGCTTTTTGGTCTTAGGGTCAATAACCTTCTTGCTCTTGGTATCGTAGATAGGAGCAAACTCTGTCTTGCCTTCTGTAGTTGTAGGCTGTGTCTGTTTCTTGACTTCTGCGTTCCAAGCATCCTGAAAGCGCTTATCTAGGTCTGGCTCAGGGAACTTGCCATAAGCCTTGAAATAAGCATCTGAGTAGTACTGGCGAGCATCACCCAAGTCCTTGAACTGGAGTGCTGACTGAACCTGCTTTGTAAACTTTGTAGTTGTATCAGGTTGTTTGATTGTCTTACCCTTGAGACTAGTGTTATAGTCCTCAAGGAATGTAAGTGGGTCTACGTTAGATGCAACGCTAGCAAGGATTACCTTTTCAAGAGCATTAGACTCATCTACGCCAAACATTCCTAGCGGTGTTGTAGACTTGCTAAGACCTGACTTACGTAGCATCTCTTGGAGATAATTGAGTTGGCTACCTTGGTATCCTGCAGGACCCTGCTTACCAGACAGTGTACGAGCAATTTCTTGTAGGTACATAGCCTTACGTGAAGGGTCTGTAGCACCAGCAAAGAGCAGGTATGGGTCAGTAGATGTATTATAGATACTTCCTACGCTATACGCAGACATCTGAGCAAAAGCGGATTGCTTCTCGCCAGCCATTATTCAGCCTCCTTCAATATCCCAGCAAATACCCCGTAGTACATGCGGGAGAACTCAGGATTTTCTATCATTAGTTTTTCTCCTAATGCTACAAGTTCATTGCGCATTAATGTTGGAACTCCACCTTTAGATGATAGTTCTGCGTAGTTAGTTACCTTCATGCTATTAAGAATCTTCTTGAGTTCACTAAAACGAGAGTAGAACTCGGAAGTCTGCTTATAGACAGGTGATTTCTGGAACGCTGGCTCCTTAAGAGCGCGTTCAATGTTTGCAATCTTTTGGTCATTTACGCCAGTGACAATAGTGTCAGCAGGGCGAGCACCGAACTGCTTATCAAGCATAGCCAACTGCTCGTTATACCAGAAGTCTGTATACATTCCAGCAATCTGCTTTTCAGAAATCTGGCTCTTGAGCATAGCGTAAACCATGCCCTCTGCTTCTTCTTCAATCTCGGCAGTTGATAGAGCACGGCGAGTTCCTAGTTTCTTCTGCCAGTTGTAGTACTTAAGGGAGAATTCTCCTCCAGGGAAGAAGAGGGGAATAATGTCACCCTTTGGAGTAGCATAAGAATCTACCAAATCAGAGTTGTTATTCAAGAATGTCCAAGCATCTTCTGAACCAGAAGTTCCAGGGGTTGTACCACTGACTGCAACTAGGATATTCTCAACGCCAAACTTGTCTGCAAACTCTGTGACTGCAGCGTTTCTGTCTCCAGGATGACGCTTGTTTATATCACGCCATTCCTTGTAAAGCATTGTCATAGTCATGAAAGTACCCTTGTTTTGAGGGTCTTTGACCGCAGTAAGAACTTCCTGAATTGGTGCTGCAGGTGAGATGCTCTGGAAGAGACCAGTCACCAAGTTCATGCCCTTAGAAAGACGCTCAGCATCATTAAACAAGCGGTTACGTTCTTGGTCGCTAGCAAATGGGTTATCTCCATACTTGCCAGTGGAGGCTAGGTAAGAAGCCCAGTCCTTTACGCCACGCTGTGTAGATGCATCATCACCTAAAACTGCTGCAGAAGTCTTCTTGAACCAAGAAGGAAAGATGATTTCTCCTGCGTTCTTAGGTGCGCCAAATGGTGTGATAATGTCACGTAGAAGGTCATCAATAGGACCGAATGCGCTTGAGCGTCCAGCCAATTGATAAGCAATAACACCAGCAGGTCCAATACCTGGAACCACAGGATTCACAGAACCAAATGCAAGGTTAAGAGACTCTACAGGAGAGGTAATTTGTAGGGCATCCTTGGCATTGATATTCATGCCAGCAAGAGCACCTAGGATATTACCTACAAATGGAGTCTTGAACTTAAGTTGCTGTGAATTTTCATCCTTATAGAAGAAACCTTGATTGTCATCATATGACATTCCAGTGGTTTCGTAGATGACGTTGCTGCCCTCTTTAGTAAGAGCATCGAATGCTTTACCAAATCGGTAGATAGGAACAGGGTTAGAAACTGTCAACTCTGCCCACTTGCCAAGCGTATTGTAGTGTGCTTGTGCGAATGGTGCTACTAGACGGTAAGCATTAGCCCACTGCTTCTGCTTTGCAGCATCGTAGAACAAGTTCTTAACATAGTCAGATGCTTCTCTAGCAGCAATTCCATCAAGAGTCTTAAGTGAAGTCCCACCCTTGTGAACATAGTTAGGGTTCTTCTGACGTTTCTTAAGAGTACTATTGATAACACGTAGAGCCTGAGGTGCTCTTCCAATTATCTTTTTGTTTCCTCTTGGGAAAAATGTCTTGTTAGCGTTGTTACGTAACTTGATAAGGTCATCTGTATCTAGCATGTCTGCGTAGCCTGCAATGATATCCCAGTATGTAGCATCAAACTCAGGACCGAAGTTGACCTTAGATTCGACTCCAGCAGCATAGTTAAAGAACCAGTCGGTTAGTTTACGACCCATCTTTACTGCGCCTTCACCAACAACCTTCTCATCTACCAAGGTTACTGCTGAGCCAGCAAGTTTTTCTCTATCGAATAGAGCCTCAATTTGCTTAGTATAAACCTTTTCGGCAGCAAGAACTTGCTCTGTAGTCAATCCCTTTTGACGATATGGGGTCTGTATAACTACAGACTTGCCCTTAGGTGTAGTTACCCGAACTTTACCGTCAACAATAAGGTCCATGATTAGGTTACGTTGTGAACCTTGTCCACCAAGTAGGTTCAACTGACCTGCAACGCTATCTGGTTGCGCTTCATCAAAGAGCCATACAAGGATATTATCCTTATTCATGTTCTCTTTTACGACTCCAGGACCCGTTTCCTTGAAAGGATTCTTAAGGAGAAGTTCACGCATACCTGTATTGCTATCATAAATTGCAGAAGCAAATTCTTTAAGTGCGTTTCCTGGCTCATCAAATGTCGCGATAAGATTATCTACATATGCTACTTTAGCCTCAGGTGTTCCTATACGGAGTACCTTAATTACGTCAGGCATAAAGCGGTCTGATGAGAACTGGTTAATAGTCCAAGCAAGACCCTTAAGGAAGTCAGGATGCTCTGTAGATACAGCCTCATAAGTCTTAAAGATAGACGCTTTACGTCCAGCCTGGCTATAATCGCCCACAGATGAACCACGCATCAAACCTTGACGAGCAATTAGCGATGCTGCTAATTCTTGTTCTGCATCTGTGCTCTTCATTAAGTCACCTAGAGCGTTTACGCTATAACGTGAACTCTTTGCAAGTGTTCTGCGTAAAAGATTGCCTTCTGGGTTAGCCATAACCATTGAGATAAACCCAAGTGGATTGCTAAAGATGCTGTAATGTCCTGAGAAGAATTGACGCATCTGCATTTCTGCTACGTTGCGTAGGATGTATGAATAGCGTAAAACCAACTGAGATGTACGCCATAAGTCGCCTGCTTCTTCAAGAAGAATACGTGTAGATTTAGCCTTACCATACAAAGGTAGGTTAGTCTTATACCCAACTACAGCAGCATTAAACTTACGTGTATCTGGAAGGTTGATAATGTCGTTAAGCAACTGGTTCTCTAGGATGCCTTTTTCAAGTTGAATTGGCTTTCCACCTACATACAGTACTGCTCCACCACGGTTTCCGATGATGTTAGAAAGTGAGTAGTTCTTAAGGATAGCCTCTTCTGAACCGTTAATCTTTGTAACATTACGAAGTGAGGTAATCTCGTCATCAGAAAGACGCAGAGTACGACCAATTTCATCAACTAGTTTGCCAATACCGTTAGATACTGCTGCTGCACGTTCAGCGTTAGTTGTAGCCTTAAATATATTGCGTTGTGTATCTTCAATGATACCTTCACGGATATCCCTGCTTAGAATGCGCTTTAAACCAGAAGAACTAATCCAGTCTTCAACACCGTTATTAAGACTTGTAACATCGTTCAAGTTAAGTGCTGTTGTACGAATATAGAAGCGCCCAAAAGCCCTATTGATGTTTTCTGCGTACTGAACAGCGCGTAGATTAGCGCCAGGAATCATGCGAGCAACAGGGTTTGTAGCAATCTTTACACCAGTACTGATGGATTGCTTAATCTTAAGTGGGTCTGCGCCTGGAACAAACTGATTAAGGAACACCTTAAACACATCATCAGCAGTTGTAGCCTCTGTAAGTTCCATAATCATACGGTCATCTAGTTTGCGACCAAAGAGACGACGTAGTTTAACTGGGTCTGTTTCACGTGCAATCAACTCACCAATAGGCTGCCATTGGCGTCCTAATAGGAACTTAAGTGGCTTAGAGAAGTCATCTCCAACGCTACCCATAAAGTTATCTGTGATACCAATTTGGGCGCGAATAGATTCACGCAATACGTTGTTATCTGCAATCTCTAGTTCAAGTTTAAGAAGGTCTTTGATTCCAGCATTGTTAGGGTCCTGAATAAGTTCACGTAGAATATCTGGGTCCTGATGTGCCTTTTCGCGAAGCATCTTAAACCATTGCTCTTTATCTTCCAAGTCAAGAACTGCTTGGTTAATATCATCAAGTTCATTCTGACGTGCAGCAATTGAAGCCTCTGTATCCTTGACTGAATCAAGCAACTTCATTACATTGGGACCAAGATTAGTTGGGTCAGCAAATTCTGCAGCAGCATTACCAATCTCTGCGCGTGTAGCAGCAATCTTTTCACCCTTGGTGATGACTACGCCACCCTCTTTGCCATAGATTGAACGGATATTTGTGAATCCGTCAACCTTCCAAATCTTCTCGATTTCGCCAAGAACCTTGTCCATAACGCGGTAGTTCTGAGTGCCGATAACATCAGCAATCATAGCGCCCATAGTCTTTCCTGCTACAAGTACATCACCCATTGTAAAGAGTGAACCTGTGAAGCCATCTAGACGTGCTGCTTCATCGCGTAGAGAGGTAGCAAGTTCGTTATAAATTCTAAAGTCAGCATCATCTACGTTCTTGCCTAATTTATCAAGTCTATCTGCAAACTTAGCACGGCGTAGACTCTCAGCAACACGTGCTTTCTCGTCTGCCTTAGTAAAATCATCAGCCAAATCGAGTAGTTTGAAACCCTTTTCAGAGTTAGCAGTAACTACATATTCGTCTAGTTCATGTGCTCCAACGGAGATTTTTCCGTACTGTGGCACTTCATCCATGATAATGTGACCGCTAAAGAACTCACCAGTGTTCTTCATATCAGCAGAAAGCAAGTCCATAGCCTGGGTAAGTTCACCAGTTTGAGTCTTAGGATTGCTTACAAACCAGTCAGCAATAGACTTATTGGAAAGAGTCTGCTTTACAGCGCTATCTGCAGGCTCATTAGCCCAGCGCATCCACTTATTCTTTTCAAAGTTAAGTAGTTTTGTAGCAGTATTGAGTTTCTTGTCAGCAATCTGACGCTCTGCTGCAATAATCTCTTGTTCTTTAGACTTAAACTGGTTAGCATAACGCTTAAACTGACTAGAAATCTTCTTTGTTTGCTTATCACGAATAATCTGATTGGTTTTTTCAAGTTCATCAATTGATTCTTTAGCAAGATTATCAAAACCAGTCTTAGTTTGGTCAGCAAGTTCCTTGGTAAACTGTGTCAACTTCTGGCGTTGAGTAATAAGTTTACCTACAGAGCCAGGTCCAACCCAGAAAGTAGGGTCTGCAGCCACGTTAAGTGTAGCATCAAGGATACCTGACATGATGTTGTAGGCGTTACTGTTTGGATTCATACCAATGCCGTTGAATAAACCACGACCAATGGTGAATGACTTGCCATTAACCTTACCGTACTCAGACATACTACGAGCCTGAGCCTTACCAATCTTGGTTTCAGGTGTAATAAAGAATCCAGAACCAGTGCCTTTATTGCCAGCACGGATTGTTTGACCTAGAAGAGTATTCTCGCCAAAGATTCCCTGTCCTAAATCTTTAAGGAACTGCTCACTAGCACCTTTTTCACCACGTGCCATAGCAACGCCATCACGTATAAGTCCAGTTGCAGCATCATAAGGTGAGCGCAGACCAGCGAATACTAAACGTGTAGTACCTTTGAATGGTTCGTAGACAGCAGTGCGATATGTATTCTCGATAGCACCAAGAATTCCACGCTTTGGCTTCTGGCTTTTCTTAATCTTATCAACGTTCATAGCGTCGTTCTTAAGAGCAGCAATACCATCAATGGTTGTAATCTTATTAATACCAGGAGTATCTGCGCTAAGTCCTGCGCGTACCATAGAAATAACTAGGTCATTACTAAGTCCAGGATACTTACTGGTAATCTGTTCAAAGTTAGCCATCTCGTCGCCACGTAGAGACCCCATTTGGAAGTCAATCATACGTTGAGCAGGAGATTGTCGCGTAGCGCGGGAAGCCTTAATAATCGATAGAAGGTCTTGCGCCATTACGCTTCCATTTCGTTATAGGCTTCTACCATCATTTGTAGTTGACGAGATGTAGGGTTCGCCTGTAGTAGTGCGCGAACAAAGATAGAATCAGGATTTACTGTATCAACAGGAGTTTGTAGAATTGAATTATCTCTGCCTGGACCACCTTTAGCACCATCAGAAAGTGGCGCATCTTGCGTTCCTGGTTCAAATACATTAACCGTATTAACAGGGATAGTCGTAGACATACCAGTTGTAGGTGTATTCATATTTGACACAGGAGAAGTTGTTGTTGCTGTAGAACCTTCTGCAAGACTTGTTAGGTTGGCGCGTTCAGAGTATGAACCACCAGGAGCATTCTGAATCTTTGCATCATTTACTACACGCTGTACGCGGGCTGTAAGGTTCTTGTCAGTGCGGCTAGAGTTTGCACCCATGCCTGAAACAACTTCATTGACAGCCATTATTAGTCCTCGTCTTCATCCATGTATTTTGAAATATCTGCATCTGTTGGGATTTTCCAGTTAACCCAATCAGGGTAGGAATCCTTATCAATAATCAATGCTAATGCTAAATCGTGTTTAAATCCTGCTCTGACAAGAGATGTGTAGTACTCGTTAAGCCAGATGCAGTACATTTCTAAACGATTGTATTCGTTAGTATCGACTGTCTCGACTTTTCTTTTTCGAGTAGCCACTTTATCCCCCTAAGCCTGCTAACATTGTTGCTAAATCTGCTGGTGCTCCCTGTTGTTGAGGGGCTCCGCCAGAAGGTTGTCCAGGAGCCGCTGGGGACGGGGGCGCTTGCTCAACTGGGCCTTGTGTGCCTGGCGGAGCCATCTCTGGCTGCATCGGTTGTTGAGGTTCTTCAACCTTAAACACTGCCAATGCAGCAGCCTCGATGCTGTCCCCCTTGCGACGACGTTCAATAACGTCTGCAATATTCTGAATTAACTTAGATGGGTCTTGTCCCTGTGCTGCCATAGCAGGAATTGCTTGAGCACTTGCTGTAATTGCTGCAGTAAGATTCTCACGCATCTTTTCAATTTCAATACGTTGTTCTTCCATTGAGACATTAACAGACCAAGGAAGTTCACGACGAATGAAGTCTTTTGATACTAAATCTGCACCTAGTGCTTGAAGAGAGAAAATCAGAGCGCGTGAAGGGTCTAATCCAGCCATCAAGCCATATCGGACTTCTACCGAAGTATCGCCCTTAATGTCCTTGCTTGGCATGTACTTTAACTCGTACGGCGTACCTTGCGCAACACCTCTGACACTCTTTTCTTTATTGAAAAGGAGTTCATCCATTTCAAAGCATAACTTGATGACATCTTCTAAAACCTCAGCAATAACTGTTTGACCAGCCTTGATTTGAGAATCAAATGCACCAAGAAGTGCCTGGACACCTTGACCAGTGATAACACTAGCGTCAATGTTTCCAGTTCTACCCTCAGGATATCGAGCACCTAAACGCAATTCAGATTGGAGGGCTGATTGCTCCTGGAAAGTAGCAGCGGGAATGTCCAAACGGACACGCCCAACACCATTAGGTTGAGTGGTACGGATAATTGCATCAGGACCCATTGGAAGGTCCATAACATCATCAGGTACTACAAGTGGCGCTTGGATTGACTTTTCAGCCGCTTCCATAGCGAGGTTAGCAAAACGAGCACGTGCAAGTTGCACGAACAAAACATCATCAAACTGTCCACGTGGCTGACCATCAATGGAAGGACGTTCTGCGATAAGAACTGTCATTCTCTTCATTGGGTTAGCAGCCTGTGAAAGAACTAGGTTCTTACGTGAAGGCACATACAGGACAATTGTATTCTTGTCCATGTAGCGAATAATTTCAACTTCTGCATTCAGGTTCTGCTCATATCCGAACTCACCCAAAATAGCACGGTCAAACTCTGGGAACTCGTTAGCAAGTTCTCCGATAGTTTTCTTATAGCGCTTAGCGTATGCAACAAGGCGACCAAAACGGTCACGCTCATAGTAGACACCAGTTGGGTCTTCTATGCGGATACGAGGTAGGTCTGCATCCCAGTCTGGTTCTACGTGAATAGGAAGAAATCCGTAGGTAAAGTACTGGTCTGAACCTGGGTACATCTGGGTCTGCAAGCGTGAGTGATAAACGTAGTTGTTGGCAATCATGCTTCGCTTATCAGCAAAGGCACGAGCACGGTCAGAAGTTACGTTAGTTGTCGAGCAGTTAATCGAAGGTAGCGGTGCTAAAACTTCAGCCAAGTCACGAGCAGCAACATCGACAAAGTTAGCCACCATAGCATGTGGCATATCGACGGGAAACATATCAGGAAATACCTGAGCCATGTCTCCTCTACGTACAGCAAGGACGTTAGCCATGTTGTTGTCACGCTCTGCAGCGCGATGCTTCATAGCATCTACACGTCTTGCAATAGTATCTATATATGCCATTGTGTTCCTATTCGTATTCGCCGAACTCGTAATCGTTGACGTTTACGACGTAGCGATTAGATTGCTGTCGGGCTGTAACCCACTTGTTGGGTATATAACTTTGACTGATTCTGGTAGTACCGATAACTTCTCTAGCGCGTAGTTCACAGAACCAGAGCGCCATCACGCAGTCGGTCTTGCCTTTAGTATCTGCTTTCCAGGTAATCAACTGCTGGATAAGCGCTTTGATGCCTTCGGAACCATCCTGAGAAGGAAGTTCTATCAGGTTATCATTATTGAAAGAATTGCCACGCATAGTCCCAAAGAGACTTGACATAGCAGCCACACCGAATGATGTGTCCCATTTGTTCTTGCCAGTGAACTGGCTTGAGAATTTGACCCCCGCCGAGGCTAGGTAACTACGTAAATCTTCGTCCAGGGCGTAAGCCTTCTGATGTGCGTTGATTTCGATACGTAGTTCCTGAGGGTGGTACTTAGTACACCATGCCTCAATCAATGCTCGAATCTTCTGTGGAGTAGGTTCTTGCATGTTCTCAACATCTAAAATATATCTCTTGCGAGTTTGCCTATCAACAGTCATGATGACGGCTGCAGTGTTACCAGTCATAGCAGGGTCTAGACCCATGATGGTATACCACTGACCAGGCTCAGCAGGATGTCCAGGAGTGCCAGGCTTTAACTTGCCCCTTTTACGCATCCTGTTGACTGAACCTTGGACACACGAAGGTGGAAAGATGGAGTCTTCTTGGACGTCTTGCTGCTGATAAACCAGCGCCCACGCACTCGGGGAAACTTCGGAGCGACGCCTAAACAAGGCTGGCCCATTCCATTTAGGATAAAGACCGTCCTCATCGGGAAGTACATCGTCTTCCGAGCCTTCCCAGGGTACATTAGACTTGGGCCACAATGTAACCCACTTCTCTGGGTCATCGTCATACTCCAATACTGCTGGCATCGACATGTAGGTAAAAGGAGTCTTGCCACCCGTCCAGTGGTCAGGATTTCTAATCTCACGATAAAGGTCATTAGAGGCGATACGAGTTCCGACAATCAGCAACTTACCAGCATCACCAAGACGAGTAACTACATCTCGCTGGAGCCAGAGGAGTTGCTTCTCCCACTCATGCGCGTTTGAAGTCGTAACAACGTCGTCCAGGATGATGAGGTTGGAACGGGCGCCAGTAATCTGACCACCAACTCCCAGCGCTTGCACTGTCGGGTCCTTCTCGGTAGAATCACGAGAAAGGTAAATCCTATCAGCCTTCCAAGTATCCGCATCTTCTTTCCATCCACCAGCAGAACCATAGACGGCTTGCATCTTAGCCCACCGCTCATGGGACAGGCGCTGCTTGATGGAGTAGAGATACTCCTTGGCGCGCTCCTGAGTCTTAGAGACGATAGTAATCTTGACGTTCGGGTCCATAGCAATTCGGTAGACACAGTAGTTGACTGTGATGACCGTCGACTTAGCATGCTCAGGCGGAACGTTGAGCAGTAACCGCTTAGGGCTAGCAGGTTCGTAGACCATCGAAGGATGGGTGTAACTTGGCTCACGTCCCTCAAGGATGTCAATCCAGGAGCGGTGGTGGGCAAATATTGGGCTATCAAGGAACTCCTTCGAGAACTCCTCAAAGCCAATCTTGTACTTGGCATCCCCAGAAACTATGCTGAGGGTGCGCTCGCCCTCTTCTCGTGCTTTCTCAAGTTGCTTCATAAAGGCGGCATCTTGACGCCAGACCTTCATCACATCAGGCTTTCTATCAGCCCTAGCAATTGCATCATCCAAGGTTAGACCTTGCTTGACATACTCAAGTACCTTGGCTTTTGCCTCTCGCAAGGCAATCACATTGTGATGTTCTTTACCTTTACCAGCAGCCATAAACTCCCCCTATAAAAACTTTATATAAAATCCCCCTTATCGCTCGGCTCGCTTCAGGCGAGCCTCGCTACCCCCTAAGGTTCGTGGCTGGCAATAAAGCCAGCCTACACTTTCGTTTCGGCTGTCTTAGCCACCCACTCACAGCCAGATAAACTCACTCTGCACTAGTCGTTCGTTTATAGGTTCTATATATACTAACCCGTTCAAAAGACAAAAGCGAACGGTGTGATTTACGAAATGTGACGAACCTCACTACTATATGGGTGTAATACGGACATTCTGCCCCCCAAATACTGGAAAAATATTTTCTGCTGATAGTGTATATATAGCACGGGACGTGCTTTAAAGCACTGGGGTCGGCCATAGCCGACACGATTATTCCGACAAGAGTCTTTAGTCATTTGTCTTTTGTAGTAGCCTGTATGGGCTTATCCTGCCTGTACCACAGAGGGTTTTTAAGTAATCGATAAAGGTTTAAGTACCGCGAAAGGCGGTACCATCGGCAGACCCGCGAGCGACCGAAGGGAGCGAGCGCGCGATTTTTTGGGTTTGGGATATGCGGGGGGTTTGTGTTGGGGGACTGTCTGCATGGGGCTTTGAGCGTGAGGGTGTTCGGATTCCGAACGGGCAAACACGCGTTTATTTGGATTTGACTCTAAGGGCGATTCATGGTTAAATTCTCTTACTCGGTTGGAACTGGTCTAGCCGATTAACGAAAGGTAAGAAAATGACTACATCACCAAAGGCTCCAAAGGCTGAAGATTGCGCGAACGTTAATCTCGCAAAGGCGCTTAGCGCGACTATCAACGAAAAGGCGCTCCGCGCTTGGTTCGATGAAAGTGCCGAACTCATGCTGAACGGCTCCCTCTCTGCTCGTGGTTGGAATGCCACCGTTGAGGCTTCGGATTCCTCTTCGATTCTCCGCCCAACTTGGGGCGCTTACGTTAAGCGCGCTTACGCCATCGGCTCACTGAAGGGTGGCGAAAAGGTCACTGTGAAGAAACTCGTTACCACCACGCAGGACGCTTCCCGCGCCTTTAGCGCCGAGGAATTTAAGTCTGCGCTTGATTCTGCAAAGTCCTTCGGTGACTTCGTAAGCATGATTCCGGCTCGTGAGCGTAAGGGTGCAAACTCTGAAACTGCCGACGAAAAGAAGGTCGCTGATGCTGTGAAGGCGGTTGCGGTGGACTTCGACGCGGTTGTGACTCTCGCGCTCGGTCTAATGACCGAACTAGAAGGGGACAAGGCGCTCCCTGTGAATATCGCCGAGGCTGAACGCCTTGCGGGATTCATCAAGGCGCAGATTCGCAACGCGAAGGCGGTTGCAACTCCGAACCACCCTGCGGTGGCTAACGCCTAATCGTTCGGATTCCGAACGCCCTCGCTCCGCTTCGGCGGGGCGGGGGCTTCGCCATGCCCGCGCCCGCGCGCGTCGCGCAGAAATTTTGTGTCGGATAGTTTGTGTCGGTGGGAGTTTGTGTTGGTATTCGATTCGCCAGCCGTAGCCGTCGCCGTTATTGGTTTAGACATGGGCGCGGTTTGTGTCGGTGGGCGCGCCGTAGCCGTAGCCGTCACCGGAATTTGGCGCCAGTCGTGGGCGTCACCGGAAAATGGAGACTTGACTCTGAATGTGATATAGCATACAATAGCACCATGTAGGGACAACCATGTCCTTACATCGTTCGGATTCCGAACGCTACCCGAAAGGTTCCACAATGTATCTAACCACCGGAGATATGCTCGCAGTAATGATTGCGCTAGTCGTATCTATAACACTGGTCATCACCACCGCACTAGCCAACGCTAGACTTACTCGCTCACGCGACGAATGGCGCAAGGCTTACTATGCAGAGAAGGCTGGAAACTAGCCATGAGAGACACGATTAAATTGCACAAGACGGAGGCTATGGCTATCTCTGCTTTACTTGAGCAACTTCGCCTAAGCGATACTGCTATTCATGGTGCAATAACCCACTCAGTTATCCAAGTATTAGAAGATAAGTTAGATTCTAGGATATGGGGCAAGAAACACCGCCGTTCGGATTCCGAACAGAAAGGTCAATCATGAGCGAGCCAATCATCAGTTTCTATCACACTGGCATCAAAGAATGTCGGCGTTGCAATATGCCGAATCATCTCTTCGTATCGTCTCTGCAAACCGATTATGAGTTCTGCGCTGATTGCTGGCAAAACGCTAGGTACTGGGAAGAGGTGGTAGGATTTCCTACCGCCGAGACTCACACGATACTCGCAGAGCCAGTCGAAAGATGCCAAGCCTGTGAACACCCATTCATAGACGATACAGATTCTCGGTGGCGCAAGTTCGAGGGTGATGCTTTCCTTGCAGACGGAACCACTAGCATAGAGGTTCATGCGTGGTGCGTCACAGTTCCGTCATCTTGCTCGAACTGTGATGTTGCTTATGCAAAGACACGCTATCGCAGTGGGCTTGACCGCTACACTATCGCTGGTTATTTATTTACGACTTTCGATAATATAGACGGGAATGTCCTGTGCAGTACCTGTGCAGAAGTTTACATGGAAGATAACGGCGGTCAGGATAACTTCTTCCGTTGCCCATCATGTGACCAAATGCGTACCTATGATGATTCACAAGATTGGGACAGAGATACTTACTGTGAACGCTGTTACGACAATAACACTTACGAGTGTGAGAACTGTGGAGAGATGCAGTGGCGGTACAATGACCACGATTGTGGTGAAGAAGATGACTCGCTCATTCACTCGTACTCGTACCGACCTAGCCCATACTTCTTCGGTAAGGGTAAATATCACTTCGGCTTCGAGTTGGAAGTCGAGGCGCGTAGTAATAGCCGATATGATGGAGCGCGCCTTGTCTCCAACCATTTAGGGGGTCGTGCCTATATGAAAGATGACCGCTCACTATCGGACGGATTCGAGATAGTCACGCACCCGCACACGCTGGAGACTTATCACAATGAGTTCGACTGGCAGGTGCTGGAGCAACTTAGGCGAGAAGGCTATCGGTCATGGAACACTTCTACCTGTGGTCTGCATGTCCATGTCTCACGCACTGCCTTCGGCAACGGCGACCCATGGGAATATCCGATAACGGAAGATGAACGCTCCAAGCGTATCCTCTCACGCCAAGCGCATGAACTTCGGTTCATGAAACTTATCTACGACAATCAGCGACAAGTAGAGCGCATCGCTGGTCGTAGTAGTAACTCATATGCCACCTTTCAGGACAAGGGCAAACTGGTTCGGAAGGTCAAGTATGGGCAACAAGAAAATGGCAGGTACTCGGCTATTAACACCGAGAACGATGCAACTATCGAGATTCGTGTCTTTAAGGGTTCGCTCCGTAAGGAACGCGTACTCTCTGCCGTCGAGTTCGTCCATGCTTGCGTGGAATACACGCGAGAGGTCAAAGTAACGAGCAAGAACCATGCTCTGTCATGGCTCAAGTTCACTGGCTATGTATCTTCCAATATGGAAGCGTATCCCAACCTTGTAACTATCATGAGCGAATCCTTCGCTGGTGACTCAAACCCTGATGAAAACTAGCGGTAGGATTTCCTACCAGAAACGAGTATGAACAATGTGTATGTTATGCGTAGTACCACCGAATGTAATTCCGTCACGCGAGAAGTTGGAGAACTCTGCTCTCAATAATCCACACGGATTCGGGTTTGCTATCGTTATCCCCAAAGAGAAGCGTATCCATGTAGAACGCACCATGAACGCGGATACATCTATCAACCGCTTTATCGAGATGCGTGGCAAGTATCCCGAAGGTTACGCCATGTGGCACGCTAGATTCGCCACTCATGGCACTACCACTGTGGATAACTGCCACCCATTCAAGGTAGGTAACGATTCACACACCTACCTTGCACACAATGGTATCTTGCCTATCATCGAGCCACAAGGTGATACTCGTAGCGATACGCGTATCTTCGCAGAGGACTTGCTTCCGTCTATTGGTGGCGTGGCTTCACTCGACAATATCCAAATTAGTAATCTAATCGAGGACTTCACTACTGGTTCTAAGGTCTGCGTACTTACTGTCCACCCAGATGCTAAGTATCAGTGCTATCTATTCCACAAGGACAAGGGCTGGGAAGATGATTCGGGAGTGTGGTGGTCTAACGATTCCTGCTATCTGCCCAAGCCGTATTCCTACACGCCGACTACATGGGAAACCAAGTATGGAGGCAACAAGTATTACTCATCTAAGCCACTGGACTTCGTGAGCGAGGTCAAGTTCTATGAGTGTTCAGTCTGCGAACTATCAGTGGCAGAAGAAGAACTATGGGAGATGCAACTCGGTGATGATTACTGCCCACAATGCGGTTCATGCTACGACTGCAAAACCTATATGAGCGACTGCATGTGCTACAAGGGCAAAGATGCAGATGCTAAGTGGTGGGCTAAGCAAGGTGGGGGGTGGGGCTGGTGAGTAAAAATCACAAGCCCGTACCGCCTACGCCGTACTACTACGGCAAGCGCGCCGAACTATTCCTGCATGATGCGGAAGTTGCATTGACGCAGGGAGATACCTCGCGGTATCATAGCCTTATGCTCCGAGCCACGGAGTATAACGACCTAGCGGGTAGATTGCCCCTAGAGAAAGAAGAAAATGAATAAATATAAAGAAGCCGTATGCTCTAAGTGTCTTGGTGCAATCCTTGTACTCGGACACGACATGAGCGAGGACTTTTACTGTAACACCTGTGCTTGGTCGAAGGTTGGAGATGTTCGGATTCCGAACACTCCCACCGGAGGCAAGCCATGAGTGATGTAGTTAAGTTCAGCCAAAAGGGTGCATGTTCTAATGAGGACTTCGACCCTGATTGGTGGTTTCCGCAAGAAAAGTCTGGTAAATCAAACTGGTCACGCACACCCGATGCGAACAAGGCGCGAGCCATATGCGAGCATTGTCCGATACTGCAAGAGTGCAGAGAATACGCTCTGCAATATGAAGGTATCTACGGCATATGGGGTGGTTGGGACTGGCATGAAATGCGAGCCGAAAGAAAACGTAGGAATATACTCCCAAAGTCTTGGGCTATGACCTATGTCTCGATATATCGTGATTGGAGTGCATTACTTTATGGACAAGAATGACTATGACTACTTCGTAGAGAGTGTATCAGAGCAACTTGTCTTGATGTTTTGGACTTCACTTGCTACTTTAACCGCAGTAGGAATAATCCTATTGCTTGCCCTGTAGTGTTCGGATTCCGAACACTTACCCGAATAGAAAGAAAGAAAATGCCTAAATACAATATCGAAGTGCAGTTATCTGGTAACGACGGCAACGCGTTTGCTATCATGGCGTCTATCAGAAGCGCTCTTAAGCGCGCAGGTGCGAGTGAGTCTGAAATCAGTCTCTACACGCAAGAATCCATGAGTGGCGATTACGACAATCTGCTACGCGTGGCTAATGAGTGGGTCGAAGTTGCATGACTGAGCCACAATTAGATGACCCTATTGCTAGGTCTCGCTCCTACTATCGAACAATGGAGATGGAGTGTGGCGATTGTAATGGGTTACAAGAAGTAGAAGTGGAAGAAGAATACTCTCATAACACGACTACATGGTACGCACAATGGACTTGCTCCAAGTGTGGACTAGATAGAGAACAAGAAGGGTGGTACTGATATGAAGTATTACACTTACAGAGTCGTTATTGCTATTGACGAAAATGACCCTGCGGATAAAAAAGATATATCAGATTGGATTGTATCAAGAGTGGAATACCATGACGATACAACCATTATGGTAGATAGTATCATAGAAGAACACTAGATACTGTTCGGATTCCGAACACTAGCCCCTCGTCCTTAACTGGGCGGGGGGCTTTTTTCATGCCCAAATGGGGTTGCTAGTGTAAGCGCGCTCTTTAAGCGTGGTTAGATATGCTCCCCTGTTCTGTCAGCATACCAATCGTGACCATCAACATCACTAGCAAAATCTACTTTTTATACCAACCTTCGCCAGTTCTATGCTGGCACACGCACCCTGTACATTGGTCATGCAATCCGATAGCAATATATGTCTCACCCATCTGATTAGCCTTGCCACCTGCGGTACATTTCTCGCATATCATTTTTTGACCGCCTCAAGAGGAGTTTTGCGCGCACGGCGCTCCGCACGATTGGCGGGGGCAGGAGTTTGTGTTGGATAGACATTGGCGTCATTTCCTTCTGGCTCCAAGAACTCAGGAGAGAAGATAGCAGCACTCTGTACAAGGTCAATGTACTGATGGAACAAGTCAATGAAAACGTAAACCTGACTGATAAGATTACCAGCCATGACCTCTACATCTTGGAGAAGTTTAACATCGTCCTCATCAAGAACTTTATTCCAAGTCTTTTCCTGTATCTTCATCGTCTGAAAGTCCTGCAAGTTCTTGTAAGTCTGCATAACTTCGTCTATCTTCATTATTTTTGTCATTGACTTCTTCCTCTGTATAGTCCCTCTCCTTACGTGGACGATGCCCACCCAAGAAGTTGAGTAGATTGTTCACTGCACGATTCACACGCATACGTGCTGCATCCTCAGTAACATCTAACTCTTTAGATAAAGTTACATTATCACAACCATCACCAAAGCGCAGGTAAATGATAGTAAGTTGTTCATGGGTTAAACGAGCCAAAGCCCGCTCTATGTCAGCCATCATGGCAAACCAGTTACCACCCTCAGAGGCAACCTTCTTCGCCTTAGTAAAGCCTAAATCAATCATTGAAGGCGCTATCTTGTCCTTACGAAGCACTGCAGGTAACAGCAACTCTACGACTTCTCGGTCATAGTAATAGTTATCATCTACCTTGTACCCTGAGGCACGAGCCTTCTCCTTCTGGCAGTAATCCTTTGCTGCATTACGCAGTGACCTAGCAATTAGTTTAATAGACTGCTTAGGGTCTAACTCTTCCCATGTCTTCACCTTGTTAGGATGCTCAAGGAACCATACCCACAGTTCCTGACGGATATCGTCTGCATCACACATGTGAAACTTACGAGAAAACTCGTAGGCAATAGCACCTACAACGCCAGCATAATTCTCAGTAACTACCACTTAAAAGTCTTTCCGTTGACAGTGAAAGAGTTGTTGATGATTGGAACCAGTTGTGGTGTCACGTTGTTGCCATCAACATGCAACAGACCGAAGCCTTGCTGCCATGTGAATAGCCCCGCCTTGATATATTTCGCATTACGATAATCCATCAAGTTGCCAAGTTCCATGCCCCATACAGTGCGTGGCTTACCACCACGATACGATTGAGTCTGATGTGTCAAACCCATGCGATGCGTGTGACCACAGACAACTGACATCCCTGAGCGCTTTGCAAGGTTCAATGCAGTAGCACCAGCCGTAGGCTGTACGTTGCCCTCATCACCATGCATCAGCAACCAGCCAGGCGCTAGTTGATATGGGTCTTTGTGATACTTGATACCAAGTTCATCAAGCCCAAGGAAGTTTTCAAGTTCTAGTTCAGGAAGTCCAAGGAACCCTGGAACACGCATAGCCACAGTGTTAAACAATCTATCAGTGTGATTACTACGAATCATGTGCTCAACTGTTAAGTCATAAAGAACTTTACGTGTGGTATCTCGGTCACGACCAATAGAGCGTTCAAACTCTAGTTCAGTTCCCTTACTCCACTTGCTGATTGTCTGCATATCCATTTCGTCTCCACAAGAGACGACAGTCTCAGGTTGATACCATTGGATAAATTTTGCCACTGCTTTCGTGGCTTCTACATCGTGGTACGGGACCTGCAAGTCAGATATGCAAACGATTGATTTCATTTCCTCTTAGTCGCCTTCTTCGCTGGTGCTTTCTTAGCACGTCGCTTATTCTCAAGTCCAACGTTCTTCTTCTTGCTGATAACGCGAAGATTAGAGATGCGGTCATCGCCATCACGACCACGGTTGTTCTTGTGGTCTACTTCTTGACCTCTCGGTAAGGTTCGTCCTGTGGCTTTTTCATAATCCACGCGAGCCTTGTTGCTAGACGTAGTAACAATTTCGCCATTCTTTTTCCTTCTTTTGAAGACGTAGATAGGACGTCCTCCGTTTTGCTTACTACCTTTGTATGGTCCGAATATTTTCATTCTGTGGGCCACTTTCCTTTCAGTACAAGTATAGAAATTATAGCATAGTTTGCTAAATCTCTAAAGGAATCCTCAAGAGATTCGTGTGCTGGTGTATCGTGACGATTGCTATCCAGCAAATTGTTAATGCGAGCCATCTTGTCCCACATGCGTACACGTAGTCCATTGAGAGGACCACCAGGAGCCTGTGAGATGTTCTTAGGGCCGTAATCGTGATGCTTAGAGATAAGAAGATTATTTAACTCATCAGATATTTCCCAAACATCCAGTTCCAATTGGTCTGGCTCCCAGTCAATATCGTCAGAGACCCTAAAACCAGTGTGTAGCACTGACTTTACGGCTTTTATATCTTCTTTTTTAGCCATTTTCTCGCAGCATCCTTTCGATGTTTTTAATGCCTTCATGTGCTTCATCAGCCACGACACTCTCTTCAATGTAGTCATCTAGTTCATCACTAGAAGCATTCACAAACAGACATGCTGTGTCTTGAATCACATCATAGACTAGGTCTAAATCGCCTTTGTCAACCATACTTGATAGTGCTTCAAGAAACTTAAACAAGTCGAAGCAATATCTAGGTGTAACTCTTACATCCCATGTAAACTCAACACCTACATGGTCAAGAAACTCAAATAAATCAATTGTTTTAAAGTCACATTCTTCTGTCTCACAGGAATACTGACCATCTTCATTAGGAAACAACATTGATGACACTTCCAATCTTTTGTTGGAAGAATCCTACACCATTTGACCGATACATGCTGTTTACATCTTCACCATCAGGCATCTGTACCACAACTAAGTTACCTAGTTCTTTAGCAAGATGCTTAGCGAAATCAGTGCCAGCACTATCGCCGTCGGCAAATAGAAATACTTTATCAAAGTCTTGTAGAAGGCGCGTGTAATGTTTCTTCCAGTTATTGACTCCTGGGACTCCCACCGCAGGTATGTTACAAGCCATATCAAGCGTAATGGTGTCAATCTCACCCTCACAGATAGAAATATATGAGGTGGCTCGGAAGAACGCACCCACGTTGTAAAGATGCGTGGTCGCGCCTGTGAGACCCATGTACTTTGGCTCTGATAAGTCCATCGAACGGAATCTAAGGTCAACCACCCCCGAACGGGTGAGGTACGGAATTGCCAGTCTATTAATGTACGATTCATGACCCGTTAACGGCTCTAGCACGACGCCCAATCGAGCGCGTGTTGCCTCCTCCATTGTTATTCCGCGACCTGCCAAGTATTCTTCCGCCTCGTGTAGTGCGCTGTGGTAGAACTTTGCCGCTCTGGTTAAAGATTCTCTCTGCGATATTGATTGCTTCACGAAATTCAACTCCTTCTTTCTGCATAATTATAGCATAACCATCGCCTTTATACTGGCAAGCAAAACAACAGAAAGCATTGTCGTCCCTAGTTGCTGATGCAGATGCGTGGCTATCGTCATGGAATGGACATTTCATACTGAACCAACCTCTGCGTTCAGGTACTCGTGCTCCATAGTATTCAAGAATAACTGCTATATCGGGTTTATCGTACTTCATTATTCGTCCATATCTGTATTGTTGATACTCAACCAATCAAGATAACTATATATCATTTGTTCTTCAATGCTAATTTAAGTAAATCAATCCATACACGTGCAGGCATGGTGCAGTACCAATCAAGAGGGTTCCCCTTGCCCTTTCGCTTGTGCCACACCACGCCTGTCCACGCATTGTCATTGGCCATTTCGACCTTTAACTCTTCTAGCCAACCAGCCAAATCCATCTTGACATGGTTCTTTATCTCAATGGTGACTCCAGGAATTCCTGATATGTCACCTTTATCAAGTGTCGCGCCAGCAAGCCTGCGGTCTGCATAGATAAATCCCTCATCTTTAAGGGTTACTACACAGTCACGTTCAGCCCCTGAACCTTTGGCTTTAGCAGCGCGACCACCCATAATTAGTACCAGCCGTTACGATTATGAAAGGCTAGTGCCTTTGAAGGAGTGTCGTAGCGGTGCTCAATGTACTTTAATCCTAACTCAATCTGACGTGGCATTGGAGTCTTCTTATCCATCTTCAATAGTTGAGGGATACCGAAGGCAGTAGACCGAGGGTTATCTGCTGTGTAATCCCAGCGAGATTCCTTATCCCACAAAGTGAACAGAGATTTCCACTCGTTCACACTATTGTAGCGAGCCATTACTTCCTGTCTGCCGATTCTTTTAGCCAGTCTTTTCATTTCTGAAATAGACTTGTGACTTATATCTTTGCATGATGCTGTCGTTTTGATAGTCTCTATTTGTTGATGGAACATCGCACCCACAGCGTGAGGCAAGGTACCCACAAAGACTACAGCAGCCATAATCCAAGCGTATGTTGTCAGTTTCATTATTACTCCTCAATTGGCGCGGTTGCCTGTGTTCCACAGTCAGCACACTCCATATCTCGAAAATACATCCCAATAGTACCATCCTCTTGGAAGGATACTTTGAGATTCCAAATGTAACATCCACAGATGCACACAGTGGTAGGTTCACCACGTATGTCCATCGCCCTTGTATAATCTGGCTTTAAAGCATTTATATGTTTAGTCATCATCAACCCACTCATCAGGGTCTAAGTCGATTGTAGGTAGACCCCAGTCTGGTTCAGGGATGATTGGGTCGAAGATGCTCATTTTAACCTTTCGGCGATGTCAGAGACATCCATGTATTCAGGGTTAAAGTTTAACCAATAGGCAGTATTGCCTGATGGGTCTGCCTTTCCGTACCGATTCTTCACAGGTGCTACGGCGATAAAGCCAGGAGCATCAGTGCCTACTGTACAGATTAAAGCAGGTAACTGTGCAACCATGCCCTGCAGAGCAGAACGTGGTTGGCACGGTGTACCTGTGTAGGACTCCTTCGTATGATGAAGTACTACAACAGCAGCGTTAGTATCTCTTGCGAGGTACTTGAGTTCTTTTAGAGTTGAGCGCATGTTCGCAAACTCTTCTCCCCCATCATTAGCAATATCCATAAGGTTATCGATAACAATGAGAGTTGGCGAACAGCCCCACAACTCCTCGAAGGCAGCAACTTCTTGGTCAAGGTCATCAAGCGTTGGGCTTGACTCAAATGACCAGAAGATATGCCCCGAGTTCTCGTTAATGGTCTTTCGACTGCTAGCAACATCAGACTCAAGCATGTGTTCTGCATCGGTCTGAGTCTTGCCAGTAATCATAGACAGCAGGCGCATAGCCATAGTGTGAGCATTGGTATCAGCACTGACATACAGTGTTGGAACCTTTGCTCGAAGTGCTAATGCTAAAGCAACGGAAGACTTGCCAGCACCAGGAGTACCAGCAATCATCGATATCTCGGCACGGCGAAATATGATTTTATTGATATCAAAGGTACGAAAGACAGTAGGAAGCGGTTCGCCACCTATGTCCTTCGTGCCTACGGCGCGGGCAAGTGTTCTCATTCCTTAGAAAGCATTCCAATCTGGGTCATTACGGCGAATCCATACTGGTTCGCATTGGTCTGGAGTTCCCTTAGGGGAAGGACACATATATGCCTTCCATGGTCCCTTGGCTCCTGACCCTGTACGTTGTGACATTACACCATGCTTACAACTTCTGCCTGCTGGAGCAACTGTTGAAGCAGTTTGTGTTGGATGAGCAGTATGGTCCACCACAGCATTTGGAAACTGTGTACGGATGTTATCTACCGCTTGTGATGCATTGTAGGGTGAGCCAGCAATTGACTTACCCATCTCTGATAGAACGTCTTGGGATTCTTGTACCCCTACGACGCTTTCAAGTGCCTCGCAGAATCCAGCGTAGGTCTCTGATGCGACTACGAAGATTCTTCCGTCAGGCAACTTGCTACTGACTTGGAAGTTACCAGTCATTGGTATTTCCCTTCTTTCTGTTCATATTTGAACCCTATATTGTCCCATGCATCTACCATATCGTCGATGCTCCGTAGTATTGGGACGATGCTAGTTAGCAACGTGTCCATTGACATACTTGCAGGCAGATGATACACCACAACGCCCACAGTTAGACAAGTTAGGCAGGAAGATTGTTTCTTTCCTAGCCTTATCAAAAGTATTAAGGATATCTTCTACACGCTCTGGGTGAAGATTATCAAGGTTCCACAGTGAGATGTGACCAGTACGTGCATCCCAGAAGCCCGCTCTGGTAACGGAAATCCCTTGCTTTTGCAGAGCCCACGCATAGACTGCTAGTTGCAAAGGATGCCTCTGGGATGACGCACCTGTTTTAATATCGAGGAGTACCCGATTCCCCTCGAAATCTACCATCACGCGGTCAATTGCCATCTTGACCACTGTATCATCAATTTCAATCTCATACTGCTTCTCAACGAAGTTTTCATAGACTGACCAGTTCTTGCGGAACTCAATCCATCTATCAAGCATCCATAGACCCTCACCATACCACCACGACATATCTTCGCGCTTGGTAAATTGCCAGTGTTGCATGTCACCATACAGTGCTTCATCTTCGGCTACTTGGTCGTACCATACCTTGTTCCAGATGCTTTCAGCATCCCCGCCTTCGATGTCATAAATTTCGGTTGCTTTGTGGACGGCAGTACCGCCAGTGAACCATACGGCATGAGGTTCTTGATGTCCCTCAACTTTGGTGAGATAGTACTTCCAGCCACACTCTTGCCAAGTGCTGAAACTGGAATAGGATATATGCTGCGGTAATTCGTTCATGGTTAGAGTGTATCACAGTCATGGGCTTCGGTGTAGTCGAATTCGCAGAAGTAGCAACCCATGAATTCATCACACTTCTTGCAGAGGTAACGGAATTGAGTTTCATCGCAACAGCGATGCATTTCATCGAGGATGTTGTAATACTCATTAGAATCAATTATTTTTGTCATACAGCCAGCATACCAGACTTTTTTAAGTAAGAACGTCTTGATTGTTCTTTGCGACACCCCATACATTCGCGTCCCTTTTTAGGACGTTCACGATACCCAACTATGGATAGGTCATGACCACGCTTGCATTTGCCTTGCTGCCAGTTGTATACACCACGTGGTGCTCTAGCAAGATTTTCTTGAATTGTAACGGCTTCAAGATGTTCTGGATTAACACAGGATTTCACTCTGCAAAGGTGGTCGATAGTAAGACCTTCTGGAATTGGACCTATAAAATGTTCATATGACCAGCGATGTGCTTTATGACGATTATGTTTAGAACGAGTAAAGCGACCATAACCCTTTGCGGTAAGAGTACCCACCCATATCCAGCAGGTATCTGTTTTCTGAACGCGTTCGATAAAGTACTGATAGTTCGTTTTCATACCCGTAATATATCCCCTGAATCCAGATTTTAGGAACGACGCCCCAGCCCCAAATCTAGGTTCCCCCAGAATAAGTGGCTAGGTAGTCGCCCCAAATGGATTAAAGGATTTTATCCCCTTCGTCCGTCATTTGAGGTATCCGCCCCACGGTTTCCCGCACCCATATGTTACACTATGGACATGGAAAAGCGCATCTTGAAAAACAAATGGCTTAGTTATGGGCGTGTCTCAGGCTTTGCCTTAGGATTTAACATTAGCAGATATACTATCGGGATTGATTTAGGATTCTGGTATATAGGAGTAGAGTTATGACCCACGATGAATTACTGTCAAAGGATTCTACTCCACAGGGGGATAAAATGTTAGAAAATGTAGAAGAGTATAGAATGTGGGAGGGATAAAATGTTAGAAAATGTAGAAGAGTATAGAATGTGGGACAAAACTAACGATGCAATAGCCTTTGCCTTAGGCAGGTGGAAAAGGGAAGCGTTGTCTTTTGATAGCCTTGAGAATAGAGTCAAAAGAGAAGCCTTTGACGAGTTCGTTTCTTGGTATTGGGGTACGTCAAGAGATTCAGCGTACAAAGGAGAGAATAAATGACCCACGATGAACTGCTGGCAAAAATAAACGACCCTATTGAATTGAGTCGCTGGCTTGATAAAGGAGTTGCCGACAAAGAAATTACTTTAAGTCAAGCACAAATTTATTGGCACAATACAAACGCCCTTCGAGCCGTAGTGGAATTGCCAATGGAAACAAAAGCAAAGGGAATGATAATGGTACGCCAAGCAAATTGGAGTCCTGAAAAAATTGCAGGTTTTTTCTATGAACAAGGCTATGCAACTGCTATGAACAAGGTTATTCAGGCTATTGAGAAGGAGTTGAAATGAAGATGCATACTGAACTTTTCGGTGGAGCAGCAGACGGGAAGCCTATTGAATTAAACAATGGTAATATTCCCGTGGAAATAATAGTTCCTTTTGCACCACATATAACTATTGAATCATTAGAAGAAGGCAACCCAACTGAACCATTTTCATTTCAAACACTTTCATATAAATTAAATAAAGATGGAAAGTACTGGATTGAGAAGGAGTTGAAGT
>VFQS010000516.1_pt1 | contig 42106 bp, 49 predicted proteins | sample 3512361 | NCBI WGS metagenome assembly VFQS01 (sample SAMN10412375, study PRJNA504923) | tailings metagenome | isolation source: Relicate 1 Philex TSF3 active mining | place: Philippines
TATGTGAATTGGATAGATGTGATTTTTTGGAATGTAAAATTATTGAATATGAAAATGAAAATGATTATCTTACAGATTGTTATAATGGGGATTACTTTTATAATACTTATGGAAATGAAAAGGGTGTAGTTGCTAATTTTTATGATATAGAAAATGACAAAGAGTTTTATGAATATAGTCCAATAGGAATATTGGGTGAAGAGTTAAAAATGTGGAAAAGTGAAATTTTGGCAAAATATAGACATCAAAAAAAATGTGTATTTAATAATTTTACATATTGGTTTTTAGAACGTGTTTCATGTATTCCTATTTATAGAAATCAAGAATGGTTTTATAAAGCATCAAAAGAATTAGATGATTTTTGGAAACAAGTTTGTTATTATCGTGAAGTCGGTCCAGAAAAATTAAAAGAAGATTTACAAAAGATTAAAGATCATAAAAAAGAAGAAAAAGATAAAAATAAAAAGGTTGAAAAGGTTGTTGTTAAAAAAAAGAGTATTATTTCAAGTTTATCATCTGATGATAGTGATGAAGATTTTCATAAAAATCATAAACATATTGATGTTTATTCAGTATTTAGTGATGAAGTTGTAAATGAAAAAGATAAAAAAATAATTAAAAGTGAAAAGAAGAAAGTAGAAGTTCATAGTGTATTTAATGTTTTTAGTGATGATGAACCAAAAAAAAACGACGTCAAACTTATTCCTCCAAAAGTAGTAAAACCAAAAGTAAAAAAAGAAAAAGAGAAAATTAATATTTTACAACTTTTTACTGATGAAGAGATTAATGATATTAAACAAAATAAATAAATTATTTATTTTTCGCTTAAAATATTACCAATAATGGTATAATTTTGTATATTTTTTACGAAAATATTTATATTATATAGATATATAATATAAATAAAAAATGTTTTGTTTGCCTAAAAATAGTGATTTAGAAAAGATAAATACTTTAAGTGCTTTATTAAAGGAAGCACAAAGTAAGATTAGTTTATTAGAAAAAGATTTAAGTTTAATAAATGTTGATTATTTAAATCTTATGGAAAAATTAACACAAAAAGATATTTGTATTGAAGAGTTAAAAGAGTGTAATAAAAATAAAGATTTATTATTAAAAGAGAAAGAAGATGAAAAAGATTTATTATTAAAAGATAAAGAAGTATTATTACAAGAGAAAGAAGTATTATTAAAAGAGAAAGAAGATTATAATTTAATATCTAAATTAGAAGAAAAAAATATTCAATTTGAAGATAAAAATACACAATATGAAGAATTTCGAATAGAAGAATTAAATAATGATTTTCGAATAGAAGAATTAAATAATGAAATTGAAAAGATAGAAATTATAAGAGAAACAAAAAAGAAACGACAATATAATAGAAAAAAGAAATAATAATTTTTATAATATTTTGTTTATAATATATATTTTTAATTAAAAAATTTTAATTAAAAATTAACTTAATTCATTGTAAAAAACATATTCTATATAATTTATATATCCAAAAGATACATATCCATATTTATATATATTTGAACAATCAATCGCAATAATTCCATGTTTTTGAGATTTATATAAATATTTTACACCCTTGAAGATTTAAAATGGGGCTTGTCCCATTTTAAATCTTCAAGGGTTACTGTAACCGTTAGATGATTAAAATTAGGGCATAAAATGATAATTTATCAACCCTTTAGGGTTAGATAAATTATCTATGTTTGTCCCATTTTAATTCATCAACGGTGTAATCCCATATCAAAATATATTGTTTTATTATTTTCAATATATTTCATTAAACGATTTTGTAATAATGGAAATTCATGTTTAGAAATTTCGTTAAAAAATAAATGTGTATTGTCATCACTATATATTCCTTTTTTATATAAAAAATCAATTTTATTTAATGCTTCTATTCTTTTTTCAACTTCTATTTTTATATCAAATAGACTTATATTTTGAGGATATATATACATTTTTACACTTTTATAATTTATAAATATATTCTAATTATAATATTTATTATATTTTCAATTTTTTATATTATATATTTTTTACGTTATATATTTTTTATGTTATATATTTTTTATGTTATATAGTTTTACGTTATATATTTTTTATTTTATTTTTTTCAATAATATAATGAGATATTATTATTGCATAATTTTTTATATATGTAGAACGCCATAATTTTAATTCATCAAATGTTTCGAATAAAATATAATAATCTTCACAAAAATTATATATTTCATTTTCAAAATACTTTTCCAAAAATAATATCATATCATTTAATATATTATTATTTGTCTCTTCACTACTTCTTCTATTTTTAATATATATATAATTATGTTCTAATTTTTCTACATATTTTTCTATATTATTTTGTGATAAATTATTACGTATATCCTTTTTAACTAATTCAAATTCATTTTCTATATATTTATATAACTCTTTCACATATAAATCAAAATTTTCATATAATATTTTATGTTCGCTAATTTCTATATCAACATAACGCATTAAATTTTCTTTTACGTTATTTATTTTATTATATATTTTAGTTATACATACCATTTTTATTATATTATTATTATTATTATTATTATTATTATTTATAATCATTCATTTTATATTTTTTTTTATTTCAATATTTTTATATTTTGTTAATAAAATAATAATTTGTTAATAAAAATATAAAAACGTAAAAGAATTTAAAAAATAAATGAATATAAAAAGAATTTTTATATAAATGAATATAAAAGAAGGATATATTATATAAAGTATATAATAAAATATGGAAAATCAACAACCAATTATGCCAAAAAACTTTGTAGAGTTTTATGATGCTAAACTCGCACCACTTCTTGAAATTAGAGCGGAAGGATTTCGTAAAATCTTTCAACTTTTAGAAGAGAAGAAAGTTAAAAATTATATGATTTTAGAAACAGGAACATTAAGAACAATTAATGAGTGGTCTGATGGTCAAAGCACACGTCTTTTTGATATGTTTGTTAATTTTCATCAAGGAAATGTTTATTCGGTAGATATTTCGGAAGATGCTGTTGAAACGGCACATTCGGTAGTATCTCCACGGGTATTTTTCCGTTGTGGTGATAGCGTTCAATTTATGCATGAACGTCCAAGTGAAGAGAAGTTTGATTTAATTTATTTAGATAGTTTTGATGTAGATTTTGATAATCCTCATCCATCATCATTACATCATATTTTTGAGTTATGTAGTGTATTACATAAAAATACAAAGAAAGGAACTATTATTGCGATTGATGATAATAAAGAAGGAAAGGGAAAAGGACAATACGTAGCTCAATATTTTGATATGATTGGATTAGAGAAGATTTATGATGGATATCAACTTATTTATCAGCTTTAATAATAACGTAAATAAGAATAACGTAAATAAGAATAATAATATTATAAAAAAATTTACTAAATTAAAAATATAAAATAAAAGATATTTAAAATAAAATATATAAAATATATATATTTTATTTTGCTGGCTTACTAATTTCAAAATGAATAGTTTAAATGATTTAAATACTACAAATAGTTTAAATACTATTAATAGTTTAAATACTACAAATAGTTTAAATATTAATAATAGTTTAAATACTACAAATAGTTTAAATATTAATAATAGTTTAAATACTAATAATTGTTATATTGATAATGAAAATATTGATAATTGTGAATATAGTCCAAGTCTAATTGAAATGATTAATGATAATTCTAACCATGTTATTATAGATGATAATGAAATTCCTGAATATAGTAATTCAGTGTTAGAAGAATATATTGAAAATATAGATAAAAATAATATGTATGAATTACATGGGTTTTTTAATGATATAAAAATATCTTGCTATAATCCAACTGCAAATGATTTAGTTAAATTTTTAAAAAATGAAAAGCAAAAGTATTTTTGCATTCGTAGTAGAAAAATGTTATATAAATCTCCCAAACACGGAATTATTGGTATTGATAGAGGTCATGTTTTTAATGAAAATCCAAATAATATGACTATTGGTTATGTTAATTATGAAAGATATTATGGAATAAATAATAATTAATTTATATTATCTTTTTGTATATATCTTATTGTATCTTATTGTATGTTATTGTATGTTATTGTATGTTATTGTAAATATATAAAACTATAAAAATAAAAAAAATATTAACAAATAAATATTTGTTAATAAAAATCATAAAAAAATAAATTTAATATAAAAGAAAAAATATAGAAAATATTATAAATAAAAAAATGTTTAATAATAAAATAAAAGATATATTATTATATGGAAGTATTGGAATGATTGCTTCATATACTACATTTATTTGTGGAATAAATAATTATAAAAAAATGATTAAATCGCAATATTATGAAGATTTATTGTTATATAATTATACTAATTATATAAATTGTGAAAATAAAAAAATAGAGTATATAGAAAATAATAAAGTAGAAAATTTATTAAATCCAAATAAAATAAATAATATTTCACCACAATGTAATTATTATTATAATAATTATTTAAAATCATATAATAATTATAAACTATATAAACATAGTTATGATTTTATTTATAAATATTTTATATAATTTAACGTTTGCCACCACCAACAAATGTTCCCAAAGGACCTGCATAATTGCTGAAAAGCCATGAATTTGGGCCACAATTTACACCACTTCCAGCTTCTGCATAATTGGTTACCCAAAAATTTGGTTGTAATGGAAGTGGTTCTGTTGAATATCTTCTTCCAACACAACTTTCATAATCACGTGTCTCTTCTTTTAATTGATTTTTACGAGCTTTACTATAATAATAAATACCATCTTCATCCCACATTTCAGGCATTACTTTACAAGGATATTGACCTACATAATTTGGTTTATCAGGAGTTTCAACCCATTTATTTGCTTCACGAGCTACATTTTGAATTGGATTACTTTTAATTGAATTTGGTAAATGAGTATATTCTAATTTATTGTCAATAACACCACCATTATTACCAACATCCATAATAAATTCATTATTTTTTTTAATATTTGAATTAATTACTAAATTACTATTTTCAACATCTAAATGATTTAAATACATATATTCAATACTTTCTACGGAATTTGGTTTAACACTTTCAGTTGATAATACAATATTTCCAGTTGTTATTACTTCATGAGGAGCAGGTATTAATTGGTCTTTACAAGGATAACCATTATGATATGTTGGAAAAATGTATGGAGAAGTTTCAATACCATAAGAGTTTAAGTCATTTTTTTTAACAAATTTGACAATATGGACGATAAATTTTAGTTGGAAATAATTTTTTAAAGAGGAAACAAAGAGTTCATATTTATACTCTTTATTTCCTAATGAATCCGTCCAAACTTCAATATTACCATAATTTGCTTTTTCAAAATTATATTTTGAATTTTCATTAACTAATGATAATACACGATTACTTATTTCATCAATAGTGCGTCGTAATAAATCGTCCATAGTAGAATGGTTATAAAATTTGTAAATACAAGGTGAATTTAATTTAATTGGTTTTTTGTTTATTTTTGATAATAATATTAAAAGCTCTTTTTTGGCAAAATTTGTTTCATCTTCTATTAAAAAATTTGGTTTTAAATTAATATTATCTTCTCCTATTACGTTTATATCTTCTTTATTTTCTACAATATTTTCTAATAAATTTTTATTTAATTTTTCATCATTTTTATTATAATTTAATAAATTGTTTTTAATATTATCTTTTGTAATTAATATTAACAAAATTATTGCTATTACAAATAATATTACAAATTCAATCATATTTTAATAAAATATTACTATTATAATATTTTATATTTATTTTTTTAAAAAATCTTTTTATTATTTTTATTTTTTATTTATTTTTATTCATTTTTAACTTTTACTTAAAAAAGTTTTTATGGACGTACTTTTTCTTCTCTTCTTTTTCATTACTCTTTTCTAAATCAAATTCCACTTCATATACACCATCTTCACTCTTTTTTATAAATTCTAATTTTGATAACATTTTTGTTGTTTTTGAATATTTTATATACTTTTCTCTTTCAAATAATGGGTCTTCTACATTTTTAATTATACTAGCCATATCTTCATCACATATATACATATTCTTTTTTTGAATAAATTTATTAATATCTTTTAATAAATCCTTAATATTCATTTCAGATATATTTATTTTGTTATTTTTTAATTCACTTTCATTCACATTTTTAGCAAAAATATCTTCCGTCAAAATATTTACTCTTTTATAATCTACATCTTCTTCATAATCAACTATTCGGGCTTTGCCTGGTTTGGTCTTTTCATATTTAGCGTGTTTCTTTAAATCTATATTAAAAGATTTAAATTCAACACTATTTTTAAAATTTTCTTTACTATAATCAACCTTTTTTACTATTTTCTTAAATAGTGGTTCATTATAATCATACTTTTTATAATTTTCCATCTTTAAATTTTTACTTTTATTTATTATATTTTCAATAAATAATTGTGCATCATTTAAAAATGAACTATTATCTTCTATAATATTATTACTTTCCATTTTATCTTTTTATATATTATTATAAAATTAACTTTATATATATTTTTTATTTTATTAATTTAAAAAAAAATAAATTTTTATTTTTTTTTAATATTATATTTTTGTTTAATAATTTAATTATTTGTTAATAATTTAACAGTTTCTATATTTTTATAAATATTATATTCAAAAGAAATATATTTACCATCATATTCAAATACATAACTATTTTTATGATTGTTTAATACACTATTTAAATAAATTTGACAAAATTCATAATTAAAATCAATATCTTTCTTTCGTTTTCTATTTAAATTATTATTACACATTTCATAAGTATAATTTTGTTTATGGGAGCAAAATTCTTTAACATATAATGTTACATTCTTATTTAATATAACTTCTTCTTCTATTATTTTAAAAACTTTACATTTAGGATTTGGCGGAATTTCGTTATGCGCACATATAATATGATGGTCTATATGTTTATGAATATGTGAATAAAATAAGTATTTTATTACATTTGTTCCTAATTTTTCACTTACATAATAAAGATATACTTTCACATTTGATAAAAATTCATAATTATTTACATTTATTACATTCGGATTATAATATAACACTTCTCTTTTACTTATTTTAGCACGATTTATTGTTGTTAATATTTCAAAATTATTTTCTACTTTCGAAATATTATCTTCTTCTATTTTCATCTTTTTTAATGATTTACATAAATTTTCATCTTCATCTTTATCTTTATTTATTATATTATCTAAATGATTTATTATATCTTCTTCTCTTTTTGTATCTTCTTCTACTGAATTAATATTATAAGAATTAATATTTTCATTTAAATTTTTACGAACATATTTTCTTTTAGGTTTTGCTTTAAACTCTTCTAATTTCATTTTATTAAATAATATATTTTTTATATTATTTATCTTTTATATACTTTTTTTAAATCATTTTTTTTATTTTTTATAATATTTTTATTTTTTTATTATTTTATTCTTCTATATTATCTTCAATATTATGATTTATATCTTCAATATGTGCTTTACCAATACCTAATTCACATCTACATACAGGACATTTTTTACTCTCTTTTAATAACCACGGTTTTAAACATTCATCATGAATAATATGATTACATTTAGTTATTTTAACAATATCATCATTTTTAAACTCATCATTACAAATAACACAAATTTTAATTTCATTTAAATTAAAACATATTTTATTTTCACTTAAATTAAAACAATTTTCATATTTTTGTTTTAATATTAAATTATACTCTTCTTCTGTTAAAGATACTTTAATATCTCTTTGTGAAAGTCTATTTAAAAGTGTGTTTGAAAGTGTATTAGATAATGTATTTGAAAGTGTATTAGATAATGTGTTTGAAAATGTGCTTGAAAGTGTATTAGAAAAAGTATATCTTATTTGATATGGATTAAAATTATTTTCAATATTTTCATTTACAATATTATATGGACTATTTAATACACTTATTATTTGTGAAGAAAATGTTGGAATATTATTTAAATTAAATCTTCTAAATGCATATGATGAATTTCTAAATTCATTATTTTCTATATCATCTTCCTCTCCTATTTCATTTACTTCCTCTTCTTCTACTTCATTTGCCTCTTCTTCTACTTCATTTTCTTCTACTTCATTTTCTTCTTCTTCCTCTTCTCTATTAATTAAAGATATATTAGAAATGTTTGTTAATTGAGACATAAAGATATTTATAAGTTCAGCTTCAATATTTTGAGGTGTTGTTAAAATATTTCTTTCAATATTTAATAATGATGGATTTAAATTATTTCGCTCATTACTTTCAATTAATGTTTCAAAATAAGTATCATAATCATCTTCACTCTTTTTTATTAAATAATTATTATAATTATCTATATATTTATTATTTTTAATAACATTTCCATTTTCATCTCTATGACGCTCTTCTATTTCAAAATATAAAATATTTTCGCTTTTTAATTCATAATTTTTAAGCATATTATCAAAATAATTAATATAAGATGTATCTTTTTTTACATCATTATTATCTTCATTACCTAAATAAATTATTCCGTTTTCATAAATTAATTTAGTATATTCTATATTATAAATGATTAAAGAAAATTTATTTAATATTTCATCTTGAATAAATCCAATGCGTTTGTGTAAATCATTTATTTCTATATTTTTTGTTTCATTTAAATATTTTACTTTAAAAATCATTTTTATATTATTATGTTATTATTTTCTTATTATATTATTATATAATAAAAATCTTTATATTAAAAATTTAAAAAAAATAAAATTTAAAAAATAATTAAATTAAATCAGTTAAATCATTACTAAATCTACAATCTTGACTTATATCATTATTTTTTGAAAAATATGTTTTGATTACAAAATATGGTTCTACTCCATTTTTTGAAAATAAATCATATGGATTTGGTGCTCCAAAATTGCTTACATCATTACATTTCATTTGAACTTCGCTATCTAAACAATCTTCACAATTACCACCACTAATACTCTTTTTATAACATTTTTTAGGATTTATATGACATTTATTACACTCTTCTAAATTTCTCTTTTGTTCGTACATTATTTTACAATCTTTTTCACCACACTTTTCATCACAATCATCGCGTTGAATATCAACATTTCTTATTTTTAATTTTGTTAATCTTCCTTTTTCTAAATTATTTAATAATAAATCTTTATATTCTATTGGACTATATATACTTTTTATATTTTCTTCTTCTTCATATAAAAATCTTTCATAAATATTATTATACTTTTTTATTAAAAAATAAATTAAAAATATTATAAAAATTATTATGTTAAAAATTATTATGTTAAAAATATTCTTCTTTTTTATATAATTCATTTATAAAAATATATTCCTATTTTTATATTTTATTTTTATTTAATATTTTATCTCTTTTTCTACTTTACTTATTTTTACTAATTTTGGTGAATAATTATACATATAATAAATTATTCCTATTATTATAATTGTTATCAAAAATAATAATAAATTTATATTTGAACTCATCTTTTTATTAAATTATTAAATAATAAATTCTATTATTTAATAATATTTTATAAATTCTTTTATTCTTTTATTCTTTTATTCTTTTATTCTTTTATTATTTTATTATTTTATTATTTTATTGATTATTTTTACGTAAATTTTTATTTAAGATTAATCTAAATACATATTGTTTTATTAAATAATCTTCTTCATTACTTAAATCCAAATTATCTATATACTTTTGTAATGTAATTTTATTTAACATTATATTTTCAGGAATATAGGCACAATTATTAATATTTTTATTATAATTATTTTTATCTTCCTTTAATATATCTCTTTTATTTATATCATTATTATAACTAATTATTCGTAATATTTTACAATTTATTGTATCATTTATTATATTATAACCACTGTTTTCCAAAATTTTATTAAATAATAATTCACTTTGATTTGTATAAAAATCTAAATTTTCATATATATCTTTATTTATAACACTTTCATCAATATTTAATACACTTTTAAATATATATAAATCATGCATATTTGAATATAATATTGCATTTCTCTCTTTATCTTTAAATATATTTCCATTTAAATTATGTTCCATTCGCGAAATAGCATATACATAATTATTTTCAAAAAAATTAAGTGCTATCTTTTTTATATCATTTTGCTCCGGTATTAATATATCACTTCGCGCTAAATATATTATATCTCCTACATAATTTTCATTTACATAATTTATTACATCTTTTATTTTTAATATATTATATTCTTCATTTACATTTTCTATAAACATTATTTTACTTATATCTTCATTATTTAATTCATTCTTTAATATTGGAATTAAATCAACACTTTTATTATAATTAAATAATAATATTTTATCAAATAATTTATTTTTAATATTCTCTATTATACACTTTATTTGTATCTCATTACTTAATTGTATTTCTGTATTTACATAAAATGTTATATACACATTTTTACTCTTATATGTATCATCTTTAACCATATTTATCTTTATATTCTTCTTGATTTCAATCTTCTTTTTAACTTCTCCTTTTACTATTTTTGTATCTTCACCTTTTACTATTTTTGTATTTTCTTCGCCTTTTACTTCATTCGTCTCAACTTCTTCTTCTTTTATCTCTTTTAAATAAGGTATTAATTCATTATTTACTTTTTTAATTGGTTTAATTATTTTATTTGCTTCTTTTAATTTATTATAATGTGTTAAAAATAATGAATTATTATATTTATGGTCGCTATTTTTAGCCATATTTTTTAATACCTTTATTAAAGCATTATATTTATCAATATTTTTATGTAAAATAAATTTATTATACGAAATTATTTCATCAATATTTTTACTTATAAAATCATCTTTATATATTGAAAAATAAAATATTGACATACTATTTTTTATTAACTCTTTAATATTATGCATATCATTTATATATATTTCAACAATATTATTTGCTATTTCATTTAATATATTATTATCACTTTTTAATTTATCTACAATTATATCAAAATCAGTACTAACCATATTTGGTTTTATTAAAAATAATGAAATATTACTTCCTTTTAACTCTTTAATTATTGTATTATATAATTCTAACTTTTTCTCATCAATATCTTCCAAATCATCATATAAAATTATATAATTAGAATTCATTTTTATCTTTTGATTTTTCAATTTTATATATTTATATAAAATTCCTTTTATGCTTATATTTTAAGAAAAATATTCATAATTATTTAATAAAATATAATATTTTTATTAATAAAATAAATTTAAAAAATGGATATAAAGGAGTTTGACTATAATAAAGTAGAATAAAGGAATTCTCTTTAAAATAAAAAAATGACACCAATTACACCTAAAAATAAAGCAACTGCTTACCAACAACTCGCACAAATTGTTGATGATATTAAACAAGAAAAAATCTCTGTTAAACAAGCAATGAATAAACTTCAAGTAAAGGAGAATAGCACAAAACCTTATGCCAAAGTAAGTCGTAGTGGAGCTGTTGCCCTTTTTGGAATTTCAAAAGACCCAATTGTATTATATGAATCACAATGGAACCGTCTTATTAAGACTGTTCAAAGTGGTTATTTAACTAAATATATGGAATACAATAAAGATAGAATTAGTCATTCTAAACCACCACGTAAAAATGGTGTAGATGGTGTAGATGAAGTAGTTCAATCTATTAATGTTGAAACAGTTGAAAATGTTAATATGTTAATGAATAAATAAATAATTATAAATAAAAATTAAAATAATTTTAATATAAAGACTTTATATGAATAAATAATATAAAAAAATATTTTATATTATAAAAAAAAATAAAAAATAAAAAAAAATAAAAAATGGTTAAAAGAAAATTTTATGAAATAAATAATAATGTAAATGAATCACAAAATAATGTTTTTGATTATTTATCACAAAATATTATTTTTGATTCAAATTTTTTTGACAATGCTTCAAAAGCGTGGAATGAAAATAAGAATAAAAAAAGTGATGCTACATATGAATATAAATGTAATTATAGAAATAAAAAAGGAGTTCGATGTAATCGTTCATTATATGAATATGAATTATATAGAAATAAAAAACCATTAAAAATAAATTGTGATATTTTTTGTAAACTTCATATAAATTCAAAAAATGAAAAAAATTAAATAATATAAATAATAAAATGATATAAAGAGATTCTATATAAAAAATATAAATTAAAAATGAATTTATTTAAATTTACAAAAAATGATGATGAAGATATAAAAAAATGTTTAATATTTAATGAATTACGGGATATTATTAAATCAATAAATAATTATAATTATTACATATTATCAAATTTTTATATAAATAATTCAAATTATATTTCAATTGAAGATTTATATAAATATACAATTATATATGGAAATATTGATATATTAGAATATTTAAATAAAGAGTACAATGGTATAAATATATTTTTCCCATTTTATTCATATTTATTAAATAGTATTAAAAATATTGATAATATAGATATGTATTATTATGGAATAAATAATTATAAAAATATATTACCAACATTTGAAGATTTACTTATTGTAATTGAACATCATAATATTGATTTATTAATATTTTTTATAAATAATTTTAATATATATGAACCCAATGAAGATGAAATAAAAAGATTAAATAAAAATTTTAATATAATAAATTTTTTAGAAAGTTTAAAAAAAAGTGGAAATACATTATATATTGAAAAAGTATTTGAAGTTATTTTACATAGTAATTTTTTACAAAATTTAATTATACAAAATATTTGTAAAAATATTGATTTTACATATATTTCTAAAAAATATTTTTTTGAAGCTATTATGAAAAGTATTATTGATAAATCATCATTTTCTCATAGTAATAATAAAATTACAAATTATTGTATAAATTATGCTTAAAATATTTATAAATCTTTATAATAAAAAATTTTTTATTATATACCATTGAAGATTTATACTGAAAGTATGGGGACACCATTTTAAATCTTATGGTTACTGTAACCGTTAGATGATTTAATTCATCAACAGTGTAAAATATATCATTTTTATATGATTTAAAAATCATCGGAAATTTCATATTTATCACTATTTTCATTTACATTTGATTTAACATATTCTCCAACACGCACTTCAAAAAAATTAGATTTAGGACGTAATGAAATTAATTCCATCCAATCAAACGGATTTTCAGCTTTATAAAATTTATTATAATTTAATTGAACTAATAATCTATCTGCTACAAATTCAATATATTGACACATCGCATCAGCATTCATTCCCAATAAACGAACAGGAATTGAATCACATACAAACTCTTTTTCAATATTTACAGCACCACGTATCATATTTATTATTTGCTCTTCTGAAATGCGATTTTGTATCTTTGAATAAAGTAATGTCGCAAATTCACAATGTAATCCTTCATCTTTACTTATCAATTCATTACTAAATGTTAAACCAGGCATTAAACCACGCTTTTTTAACCAATATATTGCGCAAAATGACCCAGAAAAGAAGATACCTTCAACTATCGCAAAAGCAACAAGTCGTGTAGCAAATGATACTTCACGATTTTCTATCCATTGTTGCGCCCATTGCGCTTTTTGTGATACACACGGAATAGTTTGAATTGAATTTAATATTTTATGCTTCTCTTCTTTATCACGAACATATGTATCTATTAATAATGAATATGTTAATGAATGAACTGCTTCATTGTATATTTGATATGAATAAAAGTTTCGCACTTCGGGAATTTCAATTTCTCGCAAAAAACGTTGTGCCAAATTTTCCATTACAATTCCATCACTTCCAGCAAAAAATCCAATTACATTTTTAATAAAATTTCGCTCATTTTCATTTAACTGCTCCCAATCACTCATATCCTTTGCTAAATCTATTTCATCAGCACGCCAAAAAGTTGATTCTGCCTTTTTATACATTTCAAATATATCATTATGAACTATTGGAAATAATACATATCGTGTTTCATTCTTTTGAAGAAGCATTTCAGTAGCATCATACTCTTTACCGTGAATTTCAAATGCGCTCATTTTATTATATTCCTATTTTATTATAATATTTATTTCTTTATATTATTTTTTTCTAAAAATAATTTCCTTAAAAATAATAAATTAAAAAATCATTTTTTATTTTTTTTTTAAATTTTTTATTTTTTTATTTTTTTTCATAAAACTTTTCAATAAATATATCTATATTAGGATTTAATATATATTCCATATTTTCATTTATCTTCTCATCACTCCAATTCCACCATTGAATTTCTAATAATTTCTCTATTTGCGCTTCACTAAACCTATATTTAATTATTGTTGCCGGATTTCCTCCAACAACCGCATATGGTGGTACATCTTTTATAATATGTGAATTTGCCGCAATTACCGCTCCATGACCTATTTTAATTCCACTCATTATTGTAATATGACTTCCAATCCATACATCAGACCCAATTATAACATCTCCTTTACAATATGAACCATTTAAATTAGGATTATTTGAAATATTTAATGCGTTTGGAAAAATATCATTTTTAATTAATCCAAAAGGAAATGATGATACTAAATTTATATAATGATTTCCTCCTAAATATATTTCAACATCATCTGCTATCGAACAAAAGTTTCCAATATGTAAATCATATTGTTTCTTCATCTCATTCCATCGACGCACTTTTATATGCTCCATTCCATATGAATGTTTCCCAATATACATCATTTTTATATTTATTTTTTTATATTTATTTTTTTATATTTATTTTTTATATTTATTTTTATATTTTTTCTTTTATATTTAATTTAATAAAAATAAATATATTATTTTATATTAGAAAAAATAAAATGGTAAATACTACTCCTCAAACTCCACCTCGTGGTCAAAATCGTCGTAATATTCCACCTACTCCTGCCATTAATCGCACACGTAATGGTTCAACCGGTTTAGGTAATGTTAGAAGTAATTTAAATTCTCGTTTTCAAGCTGTTAATTCAACATCATCAACACCATCTATATCATCAATTACATCTGCTTTAAGTAGTTTAAATCCATTTGGTTCATCAACACCACCACCAAGTCAAGGTGGTAAAAAGAAGAAGAGTGTATCAAAGAAGAAGAAGAGTGCTACTAAAAAGAAGCGTAGCGTTAGAAAGTAAATAATATATATTATATCTTTATTTTTTTAAATAATTATTTTTTTTAATTAATAATAATTATTTTTCTATTAATCTTTATTAATCCATAATGGATTAATAAATATTTTAGCATTATATTTATTTTGCAACATTTGATGAAAATAAACATGCTCACATATTTCTCCATAATTACAAAATCCATTATATCGAACATCTTTTGCTTCCACTAATTTACTCATCTTATATATTCCCGCACCTCCAAATGCCGATATTACCGGTATTAAACCGCGTTTTAAAGTATATGGTTTTTCAAACTTTCCTATATACTTTTCATAACTTATTTCATAAGGAATTTTATTAAATAAATCGCGTTTAACTTCAAACCAACAATCATGTTCTATTACTCCTTTTTTTCTTAATGCCCATATGTCATAATATTTAATTCGTTGATTTATTGTTTGGACATCCCAAATATCTTCATTATAATCAAATATATTATGAAATGTATTTACTATATGCTCTTCACAATTAACATCATCCATATCCATATTTAATAAATAATCATATAAACTATAATTCTCTAAAACATGATTTAATAAAGTATTTCTTATATATGCTAAACGTTGCGTTCTATATGGATATGTAGCATCAACATTACTTTCAAAACAACATATTAAATTTTTATCTTTTTCCATATATGATTTAAGTAAATTAACTGTATTATCGGTTGAATCATTTTCATATAATATAATTTTATAGGAATTAAAAAAATTACTTATTTTATAAATATTTTTAAGAATTTTTTCTAAATATAATTCATTATTTCTTAATGCTCCGCATATTATTATACTCTTCTCTTTTAATTTTTCCATTTTTACTATTTTATTATTTTAACATATTTTTTATATTTAATTAAAACTTACTTTTTATTTTTTGTCATATTTATATTTTTATTATTTTTATAGTATTTTTTTAGAAAAAAATATATATTATTATTATAGATATTCAAAAATAATAATATGTATTCCCTTTATCACGATAATCGTAATAAATGCCAATCTTTAATCCCTCATTTTGATGAATGTTGTAATTACTATATGGACCGTGGTCTTCATGTTGAAGGCAAACTTTTTGATGAAGTTGGTATGGTTTCAGCTGTTGTTGGTGACCTTAAAATGTCAATTCGTAGCACCGATTATGAAGGTTGGTTAGTTTGTGATGGTCGTGCTATTAGCAGAACTACTTATAGTGCATTATTTGATTTAATTGGAACTACTTTTGGTAGTGGTGATAGTGAAACTACTTTTAATCTTCCAAATACCCAAGGTCGCGTTTTAGGTTCAGTTACTTCAAATACTGATACTAATACTTTATCATATCGTTGTGTTGGTGATTTAGTTGGTGCTGAAACTCATACTTTAACAATTGATGAAATGCCTTCGCATAATCACTCTGCTTCTGATAGTGGTCATACACACTCTTATATAAATCAAGTTGGTGACCAAAATACTGATAATATTGCATCATCAGAAACTGCTGCCGATCAAGCTGATTATACTCAAACCACTGGAACTGGTTATGCTAATATTTCAATCGGTTATACTGGTGGAAGTCAATCTCACAATAATATGCAACCAACATTATTTATTGGAAATACTTTCATTTATTGTGGTGTTAAAAATACTTCTTCACAATTTAATACTCCATGTAGTAATACTTATGTTATTCCTCCTTGTGATGATTAAATTATAAAATAAATTAGTAAAAATATTTATAATTAGTTAAAAATAATAAGTTAAAAAATAATTATAATAAATCTTTTTATTATATAGATTATAATAAAAAAGTTTAAAAATGTATTCCTTATATACTGATAACAGAAATGATTGTTATAAATTACTTCCACATTTTGACGAAAATTGCGACTATTATATTACACCAAATCTACACGTCCAAAATTATATAAAATGTGAATTTGCAAATATTTACGGAAATATCCAAGTCGATGGTTTTACAACTATTTATCAAGATTTAACTGTTTATGGTAATCTTAATCTTATTTCCGGTAATATTATCGATTATAATAGTGAAGTTAAAGTTTCCGATTCACTCATTATTACCGGTGATGCTATTAATGATTCATTAGTCGTTTGTCAAAACTCAAATGTTAAGGAAATCGCCATTTTCAAAAATTCTTCTTCCAATATTTTAGTTATATCTCCTTATTATGAAACTTCTATTACTGGTAATACCAACATTTCCGGTAATATTAATGTAGAAGGAAATATTGTTATTACTTCACCTTCTCGTATTCGTAATTCCGTTGGAAATATTGACCCATCAGTCGGTGATATTAAAATGTCCGTTAGAAGTTCAGATTTTGATGGTTGGCTTCTTTGTGATGGACGTTCTCTTTCAACATCAACATATAGCACTTTATTCTCTTTAATCGGTTATACATATGGTGGTAGTGGAAGCACTTTCTATTTACCTAATGCTTCCGGACAAACTCTCGGTAGTGCTGGTGGTTCATATCCTTTTGGAACTTCAACTGGTTCATCTACTGCTACATTAGTTACAGCAAATTTACCATCACATACACATTCAGGAACTACTTCAACTGTTGGTAGTCATACTCATACTTATAATGATGCTTATTTTGCCGAAAATTATGGCGGAGGTCAAAATAATCTTTTTGGAACTACCGCAGGCACAGATACTGATAACTCTTTTTATTGGAGAACCGCTTCTGGCGGTTATTCTACATCTCCTGATGATATTGCTACATCTTCATCAGGTAGTCATAATCACTCTTTTACAACAGATAATGGAACTGGTAGCGGAACATCTTTCTCTATTATGCAACCTACATTATTTATTGGTTATACTTTCATTTATGGAGGTGTATAATCAATGGTTTTCTCCTTAGGAGAAGTTCATTTTTATATTTTATAATAAAATATAATTTTATTTAAATTTATTAAAAAAATATAATTTATTAATAAATATTAGAAAAATAGTAATAAAAAATGAAAGATTTAACTTCAAATATAATAAAGAAAAACGTTGATAACAAATTACATTCTATTATTATTTATACATTAGAAGAGTGCCCTTATTGTAAAAGTGCTATAAAATTATTAGATAATCATAAAATAAAATATAATAAAATTGTTGTTGAAAATGATTTAAAAATAAAAGAAAAGTATAAAAAACAAACTTCTATGGATACATTTCCTATGATTTTTATTAAAAACCCTAATAACGAAAATAAATATATTAAATTAGGTGGATTTAGTGATTTACAAAATTATATTCAAATTATTAATAAATTTAATGATAGTGATATTAATATTGATATTTTAAAATCTTTAAGTGATTTATTATAATTTTATATTTTTAATTTTATATTTTTCCCCGAACAATGTTATAAAAATAATTATATCAAAAAATATATATTAAATATTTATAAATTATTTTTGAAAACATTTAATTTATAACATTGTTCGGGGAGAAAAGTGTTTTTAAGAAAAGTGATTTTAAGAAAAGTGATTTTAAGAAAAGTTATTTTAAGAAAAGTGATTTTAAGAAAAGTGAATATTACTCTCTTCATGAATTATATTTACTTTTTCTTTATTTATACGCTCTTTATTTCTATTTAAATATTCAATATATTTATTTAAATCTTCTATTTCCTTATTTCGTTCATTTATTTTATCTTCTAACTCTTTAATTCTTTTATTTTGTAATATATCTTCTTCTTCTATCTTTTTTATTTTAATTTCATTTTCATCATCTTTTGAAGGAACTTTACTATAAAATACATCTTCATCATCTACACATAAAGTGCAATCTGCATCACTTTTACAATTTTCACTTTTATTTACACATTTTCCTTTTTCACATCCACTTTTACATTTTATTTTTTCTACATCTTTATTTTCACTATTTAATAAATAATATGTATTATTTATACTTTCATTAAAATATTTATATATTTTTTCACTATATGTATATATTATATAAAATAATACTAAAAATATGAATATAATAACTATTACTTTTATTATACTATTTGATGATTGATTTTCTGGTAATTGATTTTGAGAAGTTTTAAAAAGTTCAGTTTGAATTGGAATTTGATTTTGTTTAATATTAACTTTTCTATTAAAATTATTTCTTCTTACATATTTTTTAGATTGATTTTCCATATTTATATATAAAATACTCTATATATAAATAATATTATTTTTATTTTATTTATTATAATATTTGAGTTGCAACTTCATTATTTCTTCCACTTTTTGTTTTTCTTCCACTTTTTGGTTTTTTATCATTTTCATTATTATTTATTTCACTTTCATTATTATTTCTTCCTCTTTTTGTGTTTCTTTCATTTTCATTATTATTTCTTCCTCTTTTTGTATTTCTTTCATTTTCATTATTATTTCTTACTCTTTTTGTATTTCTTTCATTTTCATTATTATTTCTTCCTCTTTTAGGCTTACTTTCAGTTAATCTTATATTTTTATATAAATTTGCCAAAGTTGTCATTTCAATATTTTTTATTTTTAAATTTTTTAAATCTCTTTTTTTTAGAATTTTATTTAAATTATCATTATTATTCATATTTTTTTGAGATGTTTTTGAATTACTCATTCTTTGTATTAATTTTTCTAATTCATTTATTTCATTATTTAATTCTGTTATATATTTAAAATTAAAACTTGTATTTAAATAATATACTTTATTTTTATTATTATTATTATTATTATTATTATTATTATTATTATTATTATTATTATTATTAATATTATTATATCTATAAGTCCTTTTATTTATATTAATTTGATTAAAAAAATTTAAACGCTCTTTTTTTAAAGATCTTAATCTATTTTCTAATTTTTTTAATTTATTTAATTTACTTTCCATTTATCTATCTTTTTTTTAGATAATAATTTATATTATATGTATTTTTATTATTTTTATTATTTTTATTTTTTATAAATTCCATAACATAAAACCATTGCTCCAACTACTCCTAATACAAAACCTAAATGATATATATAAGTCATATGTTTATAAATAGCTAACCACGCTTCGCGGTCTTCTTTTTCATCTAAATCTGTAATCATAAATGAACTTTTAGGATAAAATATATAAAAAAAGTAATTAACTACAAATACTATTGCACCTACTAAACAAATATTTGTTATTAACGATTTCTTCATATAATATACTACAACAAACGCAATAATTATACCTAAAACAAATCCCATTATACATATATTTAATCGTTCCTTTCTTATTTTATGATACTTTTCTAATTGTGCTTTACTTAATAATGATTCATATTTACTCATTAAAGTAAATTTATCTGGACTTATCATTGTAAATAACATTGCTACTATTAAACCAAACGCAATTATACATGAAGTATTACACGCCATTTTTTACCTTATACTTTATAATTAGAATTTATTTTTTTAGAAATATATATTTTTTTAATCATCTTCTTCTTCTTCTACTTCACAAATATATTCTTCTAAATTATTTATATCTACATTAATCTCTTCATTTTCAATAATTATATCATTCTCTATATTCGGGTCATATATATAAGAATTAATTAATAAATCTTCATTTATATTTTCGCTTTTAAATTGACTTAATTGCGTTTTAACATTATATTTTTTATATATATTTTGCTCTATTTTTTCTGTATTTTTAACAACTTTATATGGAACATTACTTTTACCAAATTTTTTAAATATTTTTATAAAAAAAGATAAATCATTTCTATTTGATAATATATATACATGTTGGACGTATAATGTTGTATATTTCATTATTGATTTGTAAAAAGATGCTTGTTTTATTATATTACTTATATTAAAAGAAGAATTATCACATTGAAATAAATCTAATAATATTATTATACGTTGTTTTTCAATTTTTGATTTTAATAAAATGTTTATAAAAGAATTTTGATATAATGCCAAATTTTCATCATTTAATTCATCCGATTTTATTTTCATATATACTAATGGAAAATCATTTAATATAAATTGTGAAAACATTTTATTTTTTATATATTTTTTTTATATATTTTCTATTTATTATTTTAATTTTTATTTTTTTTATTTACGCATTTTATTTTTATTTTTTTTATTATTTATTAATAAAAGATTTTTAATTTAATAATGAACGCTTATGCTTTATTATGCAGAAAAGTTTATGACATTCAACTTAAAATTATCCAAAAAATGATTGAAACTAATCTTTATAATAATTATAATTTTTTCGTTTTTATTGATGATAATTCCCAAAATATCGACACTTTTAAAAGTGATTATCCACTCATTACTTTTATTCAAATAGATGACGAAATTTGTAAAAATGCAGGTTTTATTAAAATGACACATAGTATTACTAAAACACCCGTTTCTTGGGATAAAGCTACTTACTACTTTTGTAAAATTAATAATAATTTCGACTATATTTGGTATATTGAAGATGATGTTTTTATTCCAAATCCTGACGCAATTTATAATTTAGACAATAAATATAAAGATTACGATTTATTAACACGTTCTCATAATATACTTTTGACTATAATAATAGATTAAATGGCGGTCATTGGCATTTAGCTCGAAATATATTACCATTACCTTTATTTGGAAGTATGGTTTGTGCTTTACGAATTTCTAAAAATTTATTAAATAAAATTGATGAATTCGCAAATAAAAATAAAAGATTATTATTTATTGAAATTATGTTTAATACATTTGCTACACATAATAAATTAAAAAATAAAGTAATACCAGAATTAATAACAATTGCATATAGATATAATTGGGATTATAAATTAATTAAAAAGGATTTTTTATATCATCCTATTAAAAATTTAGAAGTTCAAAAAGAGTTTTACCAAAAATTTAATAATTTAACTTTATAAAAAAATATTAAAAATTATAAAAATATAAAAAAATATAAAAAAATGAATATAAAGAGAATTTTCCATTTTATATAAATTATAAAAAAATGGAAATAAATAGAAAATTTAGTTTTAAAAAATTCGCCACATATTGTAATAGACGCAATGAATTCATTAAAATAAATGGCGAATTATTAGAAACATATATTCCAAATATTGTATCCAAATTAATTTTACCCAATAGTGATTATATCTTTAATATTGTTAAAGAAGAAAAGAGCCAAACATTACGTGATATTTACATTGGTTTAGGATGGAATGATATTATTAATGATAAATTAAGTTTTGAAATAGGTAAAGTTATTAATACTACAATCGTCCAACGTGATTTCGAAAAGATTGAAGTTAATTACAATAATCGAACTATGTTTGTTCGAGTATATAATTGGTATGAAATACCTTTTATTGTTTCTGTTATTTACTCTTTTTTCGATTTAATTGGTTTAATACCATATCATTGGTCTTATGCCTTTTATGAAGAAACAAATATTTATAATATTGTTAATAATTTATTAAAATCAAATATTAAATTAAGTGATAATCAAAAAGAAAAGCTTGAAGAGTTGAAAAATGATAGAGTTAAATTAAAAAGTATTGAAAATACTCTTTATAATAAAAGTAGTATTTTAGTAAATAAAATGAATAATATTGATAATTATCATATTATTAATGCTAAATATGGTATTGCTATTGAATTATTTATATTAAGTAAATATATATAAATATATATAAATATACGTAAATAAAAAAGTATAATCAATAATATATATATAATAACGTAAATGAAAATATTATTTACGTTATAAACATTATAAAATAAAGTATAAAAAAAATTTACTAAATTAAAATTAAAATATTTATTTTGTAATAAATAAAGTATTAAAATTTTATTTTATACGAATTAAAAATGTGCTCTCTTGAACAAACATATCCTGTTATTCACTCATCTTTACTTCCACGCATTAACGTGCGTGGTAATGTTTTAAAGCTTGTGGAAAATTTGGAAAATATTCAAAGTGAAACTTCTATTAATATTTACAATGCTTTAATGCTTGGAAATATTATGGAAAATATTTTTAAAAATGATGATCGTGAAAATGTTTCATTTTCATATGATTTAGCTAAAACTAATATGAGAAGTATTGATGACTTTTGTGATAATTTTACTCTTAATGATTTATTTATTAAGATGCAAATTAGAACATTTGTTAATGAAGAAATGGCAATGGAAATCGCCCAATATATTCAAATATTTTTACCTCAAAGAAGTTATGAAAAAGTCCCTATACACGTTATTTCAAAAAACGCAAAAGGTAAAACTGTTTCAAAAGCTCTCGAAGTTAAATTATATTATGCTTATGAAGCTGATGCCGTTATGTGGTTAATTAAAACTTTCTTTAATAGAATTGATTTAATTAATATTAATCATCGTATATTAGATGATTGTAGCACTGTTTTAGATATTGTTAAAGATTATGAAGGTCTTAACAAAGAAGTTATTCAAAATAAATTCTTTGGTAGTGATTTCAAAAATAATGCTGATAATCATATTTTATTTCAATCAATTCTTATGAGTGAATACTTTCCAACAAACTTGGATTTATTTCAATATTCTCATAGTGTTGATTTTGATGTAAATGATGATGATTTATTAGAATTAGAAGTTTATGAATGTTGCGGTATATATAAAATGTATATCGAAAAGTGTTTAGAAAGTTATATTTTATAGATTTTTTCTATAAAATATTTTTTGATTAAACATATTAATTTATTAACTTATTAACATATTATATAAATAAAAAATAAAATAAATAAAAAAAGCATATTGAAAAAAATATGCACCTCATAAAAAACTACTTTCATTTAATATTTAATATTTAATTATTATTAGTATCAATCGATATATAATTATTATATTTACTTGGCTGATTTAACATATTCAACTTAAATACTAACATATGGTCTTCACCACGGAATTCAAATGGAGTTCCATCAGGATTACAAAATTCCAAATCAATATAAGGTAATCGCCCTAATGGTGGATTGAAATTTTTAGTAACACCATCTACTGGAATTGTTCCTTGATTAATTATTGTGCACGGTTGATTTGTTAATTGAATTATTGTATAAGAATTTTCAGAAGCATTATTACTATTATAATTTTGGAAATCGCGGATTTTTATAACAACATATGGATTACATTCAATATGGAATATATTTGGAGAATATAATATTGACATATTTCCTATTAAACCACTTCCACTTAATATTGTTATATTTCCTGATGTTGTTCCATCCAATACTTCAAAAGTAAAAGAATAATTATTTTTTATTTCATTAATACGAATTTCATATCCATTTAAAATTAAATAATCTCCATTTTTAAATAATGTTTTAAAATCACCCGATGATGTTGTCGCATATAATCTAAATAATGGATAACCATCGTTACTCTCACTCGATAAATCAGTTATTGAACTTATATTTATGTTTGATAAATCAATTGAACTTGAATTATATTGACTGTTTTTAAAACCAATAATAGTATCAACTGACCTATAAGGACATGGATTACAACTATCTCCTAATAAATAATTAATATTATAAACAAAATCACTATTACTCTTTCTATTACTTTGAATTCTTAAAATATTATTTATTGGATTTTTTACAAAATTATATTTATTTGTTAAAGATATAAACAAATTTCCATATAAACCATTTAATGTATCCAATAATTTATCATTATCATATTGACCTTCTGGAATTGTTATTGATGTTAAATTAACACTATCTTCTGTTATATAAAATAAATTATTATATTGTGTTATATTATAATATGTATTAGGAATTGAACCATAAATTAATTCAGCACTTACTATATCACGCCACTCTTGTGGAACATTTAATCTATATTTATTTGCTTCGGGATATTTATTCATATCTCTATCGCGACTATCTACAACAAAATATTTTGAAATTCGTCCATGTGTTATATTTCTTTCAGGAGGTTTTGTTATAAATTGTGTGTAATCATCTTTAACACTTTGTATTGATTGATTTATTGATTGAGGAAAATTACTAAAATTATTTAAATTTCGAGACATTCTCTTTATTCCTTTATATATTATATATTCTATTTTTATATAATATTTTTATATTTAATCTTTTAACTCATTTTTTATTAATAAATTATTTATTTTATTAATACTTTTTATTTAATATATACTTTTCGTATAAAAAAATATATATAAAAGTATTTTAATAATAGTATATAAAAAATGAGTATTTTTGATTTATTTATCTCAAAAGAGAATATTAGAATTATTAAAGATACTATTTCTAATACTATATTTTCGGAATTTCAACAAAAAATTGGAAATAGATATGATGATTTAATTGAAAATAAAATGAAAGAATTAACATCAAAAGTTAGTGAAAAAGTCCCCGATGGAAAGAGTAAAAAAGATTATATTTTAATGATGAATAAAAAAGTTATTTCTTTAATTTTACCTACTATTAAAGCCAATGCTATTAAAGAAAAAAATAAATCTTCTACTTCTAATATTCGCAAAATTTATGATGACCCACAAGATTTACTTAAAAAAGATGAAGTTCGCTCACAATTTAATTTACCTATTGAAGATATGTCTCAAAGATATATTCCTGATTATCCACGCACTTCAAATAGAGATGATTATATTAATAATAATAACAATATTAACAATAATAATATTTTTTCTAATAATTCTCCTCAAATACCTAAATTTAAAGATGACTTACCTGAAAAAAAAAATGAAGAAACATTGGCAATGTTTAATCAATTAAAAGCATCTTATGAAGAAGAACGTGTTAAAAATGGCGATTTTCAACAAAATAATAATATTAATGATAATTCTAATAATTTTATTAATGATAATTCTAATAATTTTATTAATGATAATATTAATAATAATAATAATATTAATAATGATGATTATTCTTATTTAAAAAAAAAAGTAATTATTCGTAAAAATAAAGTAGAAGAAAAAGATAAAATAAAAGAATTATTAACATATATTGAACCAAATTCTAATTTAAATCAATCATCAAATTTAAATCAATCTAATTTAAATCAAACATCTAATTTAATTCAATCAAATATAATTAAAATCCATTTTTCATCAAATTATCGCAATTTTGAATATCATAAATCATCTTCATCAATTCGTATTTATTTAAATCAATATTTTGATAATATTAATGACCCATTTGTTTATTTCCATATTCCTGAATATATTGATAAACATAATAATTTAATATATAATCAATTTTCATTAATGCATAATATGGAAAATCATATTTCTATACCATTTTTAAAAAATATTAAAAGTTTAAGTATTGAATGTATTAAAGTTAAAAATAATCAAAATAATGATGATAAACTTTATGTTGAAATATTACCACGAAATGATAATAAAGAAGTAAATCGTTATTATCATAATAATACATATTTAAAACGTGATTTATTTATATATGATAAAAATAATGATGTATTTAATAATTTTAATCAAAATGAAAATTTATATGTAGATTTAAATAATGTTATAAAAAATGGTTATTTTCAAATAAATATTTTTGATAAATATGATAATAAATTATTTTATGAAAAAGATATTTTTTATATAAATAAAATTAGCGAAGAAGAAGATAAAATACTTTTATATAAAAAGATTGATGAAAATTGTGAAAATAGTGATTTTTATTTAAATAAAAAAATTTATATTTATTCTCTTTTACCTAATGAAAATGATATTAATTACGTTGAAATGAGTGATAATGTTTTATTAGAAAGTTTAGATAAAATTAATGAATTCAAATTTAAATTAAGTGCTTTATATAATATTGATGATGAAAATAATTATAAAATAAATTTTAAGGAACTATTTGATAAATGTAAAAGAGATTTAGAAGATGATGAACATAAAAATATTTCTGATTTATTCTATTTTGTTATTAAACAATATATTAATAATAAACCTATTTTATATTATTGTAATATTGATTATATTGATGAATTAGGAAATATATTTTTAAATCATAAAGAGTGTAATAAAATTGTTGAAAATTACGAAAATACAGAACAATTTGGTTTTATTAAAAAGAATTTTAATGGTTATCAAAGTAATAATAAAAATTCATTATTTAAGAAAGAAGGATATATAATTAATAATGTATATGTAAAAGAAGATAATTATGTTTTTGAAATAAATGTTAATAATAAGAATTATGAAAAACATTTTGAAAATGAAGCTTTCATTCGTTTTGATTACTATGAAATTGATTTGTTTTTAAATATTTCTTTTTAAGTAAAATATTATTTGGTTAAAAATTAAAAAATTAAAATTAATTGTTTTATATTTTTTATGTAAAAATATAAAATTTAATATATATTTTGAAAATAGAGTATTTCAAAAATGGTAAGTTGCGCTTTATTAACATCATTTTTACATGAACACGCTTATATTAACTCCTTTTTATCCCATTATAAAAATATTGGATTTAAAGATTTTTATATTATTTGTGATATTAATCAACCTTCTTATATACCTTTTATTAACGAAGATTTAAAAAATAGTTTGAAAATAAATTTCTTTAATATGAATTATGATGAAAAAGATAGTGCTAAATTTGAAGAATTACAACGCTATTATTACAAATTATTAGTTCGTATTATTCCTCATGAATGGATTTTACTTTGTGATGCTGATGAATTTTTATATTTACAATCAAATAATATTCAATCTTATTTACAATTATTTCAAAAAACTAATGTTAATCAAATTATATTTCCGTGGATGACTGTTAATCAATTAACAAATGATACTGAAAATATGTTTGACAATTTAGATAATAATAAATGGTATAAATGCGACCGTGTTAAATCAATTTTTAGAAAACGTGCTATTGTAAATTTTAATAAAAATCGCGATTTTTCATTAGATACTCACGGTGTTATTGTTAATGGTTTTACATATACACAAATTAAATTTTTAAATTCAACCGGATTTTTAACACATTTACCTAATCATTATAATAATGTAGATTATAGCAAAATATCTTTTATGATACATTTTCATGTCCGTTCTTTTAAAAATAATATTATTAAAATATTAACAAATAATTATAATGGTAAATCCGATAATTCTCAAAGGTCTATTTTATTAAATAATATTAAAAATAATATTTATGATTATTCTAATTTGGGTAAATTCTCTTTAATTAAAAATAATAATTTTAATATTATTCAACACTTTCCTTTAACAAAATTAAATAAAAATATATTATTTAATAATATTTCATATAATGACGATTTATTTAATAAACTTATGCTAAAATATAATGTTGATTTAACTTATTTTAATACTATCTTTAATAATCCCGAAATTGTTATTTCACCCGTTTCTTTAAAATATATTACACAAGTAGATAATAAAAAAATAGATAATAAAGAAGAATATATTGAAGAAGTTGATATTAAAGAAGTAGATAATAAAGAATAAAATTTATTCTTTTGTTTCTTTCAATATTTCAAAATTATTTCGCCCACTAAATATTTCTATATACTTCTTTTTATATGAATTTGGCTCACAATAAGTATTATATGGATGGACGTAATTTTTATTATAATACATCTCAAATCCCCTCATATAAGGCAATGGTGATAATATCCAATTTTCAGCCCTACATCGCGTTGATATTGCATCTTTACTTTTTGGATTATGCATTAACATCGGTAATCGACGAATATGTTTCGCAGTAGCCCACCAGAAATTTCCCGAATAGTGGAAATAATGATTTGGATTTACATAATATAAATATTGTTGCGATGAATGTTTTGATGGCGACATATTTATTACATTTGACCCAACTGTATCATAATTTATTAAATATTGTAATGCTATATCATGATTTATAACAGTATAATATTCTAATAATTTTCTCCAACTTTTAACACATACTTCATCACCATTTTTACGAACTCCTTTTGTATGAATATATAATATTCGCGATTTTTCATCTATTTTATCACACACATACTTTATATAATTAATACTTTTTACTTCATAATATTTAGGATTATCATCTTGATATAATAATATTAATTTATTGTATTTATCAGTTGGTAATTCGAAATTCTTTCCAACAATACATACTAATATATTTTTACATTTATCATATAATCCGCAATCAATTATTGATTTTAATTGATCGTAAAATATTTCTATACCATTATGTAAATTACATACATGCATAAATATATATATTGGATAATCTTTGTAAAAATTTGGATTTAAAGCCATAAATGTTTCATTATTATATATTCGTTTATTTCGCTCATTTACTCCAATATGATTCCAATGATATACTAATTCATAATTATTTAAATGCTTTATATCATCATTATTATTTCTATAATAATGAATGTCAAATTCGGGATACATTTCAAATGTATTTAATAAATATTGAATATAAAACATTCTTTGTTTTACTAAATCTATTTTATTATTTTGATTTACATCATATTTTACAATTTGATTCTGATTTTGATTTTGATTTTTAACTTCCACTCTTCTTTTAATCTCTTCTCTATTTTTTAACTCTTCTACTCTCTTTTTTAACTCTTCTTCTTCTTTTCTTTTAACTGCTTCTACTCTTTTTTTAAAATCTTCACTCTTCTTCTCTTCTTTTAAACGAATTAACTCTTTATAATTTGGATTTTGCCACTTTTTTAATTTAATCTCTTTTAAACGATTATTATACTTCTCTTTCTCTTTATTATAAAATGTTGCCGAATTACGTTCCAAACTATTCATTTATATATCTATTATATTAATTAAATTATTTTAATAAATTAAAAATATTATATTTTTAATTTATATTTTTTATATCAAATATTTACGATTTTATTTTTTATTTTCTATTTTTCATCATTCTTTGAGAATTATAAATTACTAATAAGATTGAAAGAAAAATTATTAATAATGTAAATGTAAATACTATTGTTTGTAAATATATATAATATCTCGGCCATTTTAATGCACATTCACAATCACTTGGCATATTTTTATATAATTTATATACATTTAATACAAATATAACATATAAAACAATTATTATTACAAAATATATTGTTGATAAAAGTGGAGTTAATAACTTCTTAAAAGCAAAGAATAAATTTAATAATCCAATTACTAATAATAATAATTCAATATACTTTAAATATGATATATTTGCTTTATTATCTTCGGTTGCTAATCCTTGGGCACATAAACAACTTTCTAATTTTACTAAATAATTGTATGCGAAATATAATAAGATTAAACCAATTATTGAAAATACTAATAAAATTTTGTTTTGCATTTTTTTCTTTTTCTATATTTATTTAAGAAAATAATTATTACATATTTAAGTTAAAATTATATTTTTTAAATATTTATTATATATAAATAAATGAAAAATATTTATAATAGAAATTTAAATCAAAATAAAAATTTAAATCAAAAAAATAATAATCAAATTATTAAAAACTATATTTGGAACAAAAATTTTAATATTAATCATATTCAAAATATTAAAAATATACACTTTTATATTCATCCTAATTACGAAAATGATCTTATTATTAAATATCAACTACAAACTTTAATTCAATTTTTTAGATTTATATTTTTAGAAACATTCAACATTACTCTTATTACTTCAAATACTATTTATAATAATTTTGATACTCTTTATATTTTATTAAATCATCGCGAATTACATAATTTTATTGGCATTATACCTAATATTTTTGTTTTAGTTAATACATTAGATTTATATGATAACTCTTTCATTTTTCAACAAAATATATTATTATATTCAAAAGCTTATAAAATTATTGATTTAAAATATATTAATCTTAAATTTTATATTAATGAAGTTAAAAGTTATACATACTATTTACCACTCATTTCTAATTATAATAATATTAAACCATATAGTGTTAAAGAATGTAATGATATTCTCTTTTATAAAAATAATACACAACGTTCTATGATTATTTATAAATTACTTTGCAAAAAATTAGAAGCAGAAAATAAATATTCATTTCAACTTTATGATGATGAAGAACTATTTCACGAATCTAAAATTATTGTTAGGATTAATGATGATCATAACTCTTATTATGATAATATACTTTTTCATAAATGTATTTATCATAATAAAATTTGTATTAGCGAAAAATGTGATGATATTTATAACGAAAATTACTATTTTGATAAAATCATTTTTGAAAATAAAATTAATATACTCGATGAAAATACTTTAAACAATTTTATTAATAAAATAAAATTATATTTAGAAGATAACAACAAAATTAATATACTTAAATCTTCGATGAATAAAGAAAATTACCAAAATAATATTAACCAATTTAAACTCATTTTTGATAAATTATAATTTTTTTATTTTTTATATTTATATAGAATAAGAAACAAAATGAATAAAGAAGAAAAATTAGTTAAATTAAAAAATAATTTAGAAAATTTATTGTATAATCTTGAAACTAAAAAAGATGAATTACATACTTATCTTAAAGAAAGCGAATTACAAATAAATACCATCAAAAATCAATTACACATCCTTAATAACCATTTATATGAAGAAGAATCTATTAAAAATAAAACAAAAAAAGAATATAAAAATGAACAAAAATATGATGATACTGAAAATATAGAAGATGATGATTATACTCAAAGTATAGAAGATTATGATGATACTGAAAGTATAGAAGATAGAATTATGGCGAATATTGACCCCAATTTAGCACGTTTATTAGGTATGGAAGTAAAAGAAGAAACAAAAAGTGATTGGACCCCTCCATCATTTTCTGGATTACATAATAGCTCAAGAAATTCAACATATGACAATTTATATAAGAAATAAGTATTATATTGTTTCCCGAACATTGTTTTGAAGGAATTTATCAAAAACATTTATATTATTATTAAATATACTTATTTGAGCGTTTTTTCAAAACAATGTTCGGGAAACTATTTTATTAATAAATTAAATATTTTATTAACAAATTAAATTAAATATTTTTGATATAAAGGAAAGTTCATAAGAAACCGTAGGTTTCTTATAATGAAAGTAGCATTTATTACAGGTATAACAGGACAAGATGGCAGTTATTTGTCAGAACTCCTTCTCGAAAAAAATTACATTGTTTATGGTATGATTAGACGTGCTTCTATCATCAATACTGAACGCATCGATCATATTTTCAATAATCCAAATCTTCATCTTAAATATGGTGATTTGACCGATTCATCAAATATTACTAATTTACTTCACGAAATTAAAAATAGTCATCCAAATTTAGACCGTCTTGAAATATATAATTTAGGAGCAATGAGCCACGTTAAAGTCTCTTTTGAAATGCCTGAATATACTGGTTCTGTTGATGCATTAGGACCACTTCGCATTTTAGAAGCAATTCGCTCTTCGGGATATAGTGATAAAATCCGCTTTTATCAAGCATCCACTTCCGAAATGTTCGGTTTAGTTCAAGAAGTTCCTCAAAAAGAGACAACACCTTTTTATCCTCGGTCACCTTATGGAGTTGCCAAATTATATGGACATTGGATTACTAAAAATTATAGAGAATCATATAATATGTTTGCGTGTTCGGGGTTGCTTTTCAATCACGAATCAGTCCGTCGAGCCCATAACTTTGTCACACGTAAGATAACAATTGGTTTAAGAAAAATTCTTCGTAATGAAGAAGATAAGCTCATTTTAGGAAATTTAGACGCTCAACGTGATTGGGGACACGCAAAAGATTATGTGCGCGGTATGTGGTTAATGCTTCAACAAGATAGTCCTGATGATTATATTTTATCAACAAATGAAATGCATAGTGTTCGAGAATTTGTGGAAAAGACTTTCGCATTACGTGGATTTAATATCAAATGGAAAGGTTCAGGTTTAAATGAAATTGGCTATGATGAAAAGAGTGGTCGAGAACTTATTTTTGTAAGTGAAAAGTATTTTAGACCTGCCGAAGTAGAAGAGTTATTAGGTGATTCTACAAAAGCACGAAATGTTTTAGGTTGGAAACCAGAATATACTTTCGATGATTTAGTTAAAGAAATGGTTGATAATGATGCGCCATTATAATAATGGTTTAGCATAATTCATAATATATTTATAATATAAAAAATTTATAAAAAAATTACTATTTTCAATAAGTGGATATAAATAATTTAATTCAAATATTAACTTTTTTATCCAAATATGTTCAAAATTAAACGATATTATAGAAATTTCATAATATGGTTTATCTTTTATTATACTTTCATATTGATTATAATATAATTTTTCATTACTATTTTCTCCCATATTAGTATATGAAATATTATTTTTAATATAAATTCCGTGAATTAATGTTTGTTGAATATTATTTATAATTAAATTTATTATATTATTTATTTGATTATCATTTATTTTTGAAAGATTTATAAAAGTACATAATCCATGATACTTATTACTTATTTCACTTATTATAAAAGGAATTTTATTTTCATTTTTATTATATAATTTATTAAAATTATTATATTTTTCTTTATTTTCTTCAAAAATTTCTATCTTTTCATTCTTTTCTATATTTAGTGTTTGATTATCTTCTAAATATAATATGATTTTATCATAATGCATATTTGAAATAAGTATTTTTTTATATATTTCTTCAAATATATTATTATACTCACTTTTTATTAAAAATATTATATTAAACATTTTTATTATAATATTTATTTATATTTATTTTATATTTTTTTTACTCTTTTATTTTTTACTTTTAATACTCTTTTTACTTTTAATACTCTTTTTACTTTTAATACTCTTTTTACTTTTAATACTATTATCTTTTCTACCACCTACTTTTTGACGTTTTTCATTTTGCGAATTTGCGTTTTCATTTTGTGAAGTTGCGTTTTCATTTTGTTGAGGAATTATTGGCAATAATTTAGAATTATTATTTGTGCTTAATAATGTTCCATTATATAATCTATTTAACATTAATTTATTTGTAACCGATGACTTAAAATAGTTTAATAAAAAATCATATTTACTATCAGGTGTTTGTATATATTGACCCGTTCTACGATTAACAACCAATTCTCCATTTGGAACTCTTTTAGAACAAATTACATTACCTGTTGGACTATAATATTCATCAATTATTTTTTTTATTTTATATGGATTATTTCTTTCATTAAATTTATTCTTATTATAAATCATTGTTGTATCCAATCTTATTGAAAAATTAGGATTTATTTCACGTAATATTTCAATTATACTAAATTTATTTTGAATAGAATAATTATTTGTTAATATATAAAATTTTATATTTTTTTGTGTAAATATATTAAACATTTCACGCATTTTTATTAATCTATCTTTACCAAACATATAATAAGCAGCACATAATGAAGGTCTTATTGTAAATCTTATATTAGATAATTCATTTGGTATTTGCATTCCTTTTAATTGTATTAATTTTGCAAATAATACATTTTCTTCTGAAAATGAACTAATATTTTTGTTATTTTTTTGATATATGGGAAATAAATTATAATAATTCAATAACCCAGATGTTTTATTTAATATTTCATCAAAATCAAATATTATTACTTTCTTATTATTTAATGGATTTACATCAGAAGCCCATTCAATTATTTTATTTAAATGCTCTATTGTTAAACTATTTGCATATTTTACTCTTTGATTATCTATTGTATTTTTTACAATACTAAAAAAGAGCATCATATTTTTTTTTTCATTTTCTGTATATAAATCATTATTATTTACATTCTTTTTTAATATAAAATTTTTATCAAAATAAACATTAAATTCTTGTTCTGAATTTATATCATATGTCATTATATTACTTTGTGGAACATATATTGATTTAGCTATATTTTCTAAACCTGAATTTTCAAATCCTAATTTCATAGGAACACAATTACTTATTTGGTCATCAAAAAATAATATTTGATAATTATTTTTATTATCATCATTCATAAAATTATCTATATTATAAAAGCTATTTTCAACACTTTTTCTATTCGGATTCATTTTATCTTTTTTTTCTTTATCTATTTATATTAAATATAAAAATATGGTTCCTAAAATTCATTTTATTATTACTACCTCTTTAATAGATAATGATTTCGAAAATCGCAAAAAAGATTATATCAACTCCCTTAACACTTTATTTAACGAAATTTCCAAATATAATAATTTAGAAACACTCTTTTATATTGTCGAAAATAATGGTGCTCGACACACTTTCCTTAATGAAATCGTCCAAAATAATTCTCATTTAAAGATTAATCTTATTTACACTAATCATAACCAAATTAACACTTCTAATAAAGGTTTAAAAGAATTTTTAGATATAGCTTTCATTTTACATCAATTTAAAGAAAATATTAATGATAATGACATTTTCGTTAAATTAACTGGTCGTTATCGCATTGGTGAAGATTGCACCTTCTTAAATATTCTTTATAACCAATACTCTAATTATGATGCTTTTATTAGAAGCGGAGCTTTTATGTATCCTTTTCAACAAAAAAATGAACGCGATAACTTTGATTGTATTACTGGACTTTTCGCTATTCGTGTTAAATATTTTCGCAATAATTGCGACTATTTTATTCAAAATATACACTCTTATGATTGGATTGAATGGGTTATTATGATGATTATTCAAATAAATATACCAAATAATCGCATTAAATTATATGATTATTTAGGATTGTGGATTAAAACAGCTTATATGAAAGAATATCAATTATTTTAAAGTAAATATTAAATATTAAATATTTTGTTTATTTATTTTATATAAAATAATTATATAAAATAATAAATATGGAAAATAAAAATATTAAATTAATATTTATTTGCGAACAAAAATTAATACACTATTTTGAAGATTATATTAACACTTTTCATCACATTTTTAACGTTGAAATCTTCTTATATTCAAATAATAACCAAATTATATATTTTTTAAATAACTATTATGATTTAAATAACAATTTTATACATATTTTCATCTTTTTACAACATATTATTCCTGAAATTAATCAAAATAAAAATAATATTTTAGAAAAATATAAAATTTGCTTACTTAATACTGAACAACTTTCTCGAAAAAATTACCAAAATATTATTAACTCTTATAATCCACTCATCTATATTATTGATTATAGCATCTCTAATCTAACTTTTATTCATAATAAATACAAAAAAATTTATTTACCTTACCAAATTCATCATAATGAAATTAAAAATTATGATAAAATTAATGATATTTGTATGATTTATCCTTATAAATCACAACGAAGAAATAATATTATTGAAAAATTAAAAACACGCGGAATTAATGTAAATATTATTTCAGGATTTCTCGGAAATCGCGATAAAGAATTACTTAAATATAAGATTTTATTAAATATTCATTATGATGAAGATTACAAAATTTTTGAAGAATTACGTTGTAATCGATGCGTTTATAATAAAATGATTGTGATTACTGAAAAATCACTTTTTGATGATATTTATTTATTAAAAAAACATTTAATTATTTGTAATTATGATGAAATTGTTGAAAAAGTTATAGAAGTATTAAATAATTATGATTTTTATTATAATTATTTATTTCAATCTTTCGATAAATATTTAAATATTTATGAAAATGATTTAAAAAATATATGTTATGAAAATATTTATAACATTTTAGAATAAATAATATTTTTATTTTGTTATTATATTTATAAATTGTTCGATAGATATTGCTTCTTCTAAAAGTTTTTTTAATGGAATTAATATTTGTGCTGACGAATTTATACCTAATTTTGTATTATAAAATAATGTAGATAAATGAGAATTATAAACACTCAAAAAAAAATTTATTTGAATTAAAAAATTATCATATGTTGGTATTGGATTTATTTTAAATGTTGAACGGTCAAAATCAAATAAAACAATTTGTATTCCTTCCGTATTTACATATATATCTTTATTATTTATTTTATAATTAAAATATTTTTCATTTGTTTTTTTAACTAATATATTTCCATGATGTAAATCATTATGTAAAAATCCTAACTCAATATATCCTAAAATAAGAGACATTAAAATTTGATTTATTATTGACTCAATCTCTTTTACATTTTTTGGTATATAACTATCCAAACTACCTAATGGAAAATATTCCATAAATATAAATCCATTATTTGAACCATCTTTTTGACAAAAATATTCAGGTAAATTTTTATTTATTGAATAATTTTTAATATTATCATTACATTCAAAATAACCTAAATATTTCATAAAATTTGGAGATTTTAATTGTGATAATATAATAGCATTATTATAATCATTTTCTAACATTTCTATATTTTTACTCATTTTTACTATAACTTTTTTTTTTATAACAATATTTGATAATAAAAGTCGTGTTTCATTAAAATTTAATCCATGTTTTTTAACAGGTCTATTTATTAATTTTTCTGGAACTAACCAATTTTTTGTTGTATTGCTATTTTCATATTTTTTTTTTGCTAAAAAATATACATAGTTCTCTTTATTCAAATATTTACCAAGAAATGTTTTTTGTAATGGTTGTAAATTAAATATATTAAATTTTTTCATTTTATAATTCTATTTAATAAAAATATACTATTATTATATTTTTAATTTATTTTGATATTTTGTTTTTCACACATTATTTTTACACCGTTGATGAATTAAATTGGCACAAACATAGATGATTTATCTAACCTTAAAGGGTTGATAAATCATCATTTATGCGCTAATTTTAATCATCTAACGGTTACAGTAACCCTAAGATTTAAAATGGCACAAGTCCATTTTAAATCTTCAAGGGTGTAAATAAATAATTTAAGATTTTTTTTTAAATAAATTTATTATTTTTAACAAATTTATTATTAAAAAGAGGAGGTATTTCCTGCGGAAAAAGAACCTAGGTTCATACCTATTTTACATAATAAAGTAATCTTCTCATATTATTCATATCTTTATCCATTATTTTGGATTTTGATATCTTCTTCATTGGTGTTCCGTGTAATCGTTCTAAAATAAAATTCATTGAAAATACACCACATTCACTATTTCCAAATTGATGTCTTTTATCATTATATGATATCTTTACTTTCTCTTTTCTTAATAAAAACTTTTCACCTAAACGCACTATAAACATCTTTATTCCATCTACTGGCGGGTCTCCATAACTATCATAATAATTGATTTCAATTGGGTCTTTTTCTAACTTTTTTAACTCAATTTCACTTAATGGATCTTTTGCTATCTTTAAATCTATATAAACCGCTACCCAATGACTTCCTGATTCTCCCGTTTTATCCAAATTAAAAACTATACCTACTTTTGTTCTACCTTCTGCTCGTAATTTAAATGGGTCTAAATTAGATAAAGGACATGTTACTTCTACAGGACAATCTGACGCTGACGCATTATAAGTTTTAAATTCTGGATATATGCGTTCATATTGTTTTAATACTAAATCTATATCAAAATTACTTAACCATGTATATTTATTCTTCTTCCACTCATTCGGCATACGCGGTTTAAATGTAAATGCTTGAATATCAATATCTTTCAACTTTCTTATAAACTCTTGACGTCTCCAACACTCTTCATCATCATCACAAAACGGTTTTAAATGATCTTGTATTGATTTCCATAATTCATATTTACTCAATTTATCAACTTTTATTGGTATATAATTCTTCTCTTTCTTTCGCTCTTCATTCATTGCTTTCGCAATCTTCTTTAAAGATGCTAATGAATAACACGTATAAGCATCTTTCTTTCTAACTATTTTACCACCTTTTACTTTTGAACCTTCCGAACATATTGCACATTTATCATTTGTTAATTCATAACTAAATCTTTTCATTTTTAAAAATATATTTAATATATACTATTAAATATATTATACTTTTTTTATATTTTTTAAAAAAATAATTATTTTTATCTTTTAATCTATATAAGCATATATAATATTTGAACTTTCCATTTTTGTTTTAATTTCTGGTGCTAATTGTTTAATAAATGATGAAAAATTAATACAATCATACTTCTTTTCATTAAAATTATTGTATTTTCTCAATAATTCATCTTTTATTTGTGAAACAAATAATGATTTATTATTTTTTTTTAAATACTCTATTATATAAATCTTTAATTCATTTAATGAAGGAATAACTTCCTCAAAATTTATATTTTCTAATATTTCATCTATTACATTATTCTTAAATAAATTGACATTTTTATCTTCTCTTTTATCTTCTCTTTTAACTTTCTTTTTATCTTCTCTTTTAACTTTATTTTTATCTTCTTTTCTAAATTTAATTTTATTATTACTATTTTTTAATACTTTTCTTATAATTATTTTATCATTTTTACCTTTATCTTTTATAATATTTTGTAATTCATTTTTACACTTTTCACTACTTATTATCGATTTTAACTTTTCTATATATATATTATCATTTTGTAAAAATTTATTATAATCATTATTTATTAAAGATATATCCATATTTTGTGATATAGATATAATCTTCTCATTTCCAACATAATAAAAATCATCACATTCATTCTTTAATAATAATGATGTCCCAAATGAATTTGTTGAAATACCAATTACTATCTTATTTTCTAAATGAATTTTATCGATAATTGGAACAAAATCTCTATCTCCCGTACATATTATATAAACATCAATCTTCATTTTATTATTATAAAGCATTTCTAAAATATCACTCCCCATTTTCATATCTACCGAATTTTTATTATGCTTTTTCCATAATTGAATTGATGTTAAATTATGTTCCAAAGATACTTCTTTCCAATTTAACATATTTAATTCACTAAAATCACCATATACCACTTTATGTAATACATTCATATTCCATTTTTTTATATATGAAAATATTTCTGACACACCTTTATAAAGAAAATTATCTCCATCTATAAATATAACACAACTCTTTTTATTTTCCATTTTTATATCTTTATAACTTTTCCTTTTAATTCATTTTTTATTAAAATAAATATTTATTTTAATTAGAAAATGAAAGATTTAATAATAATTGGAGGAGGAATAAGTGGATTATATACGTTATATAAAATAGTAAAAAATAAAAAAAATAGTAAAAGAAAGTATAATATTTCATTATATGAAAAGAGTGATTATTTTGGAGGACGTATTTATACATTTTTCCCTCAAAAAGAAGTAAAAGGAAATTTTACAAAAAATATTAAATTTGAAGCAGGTGCAGCGCGTTTTTGTAAAGAGAAACATTTAATCTTTTATAAATTAATTTGCGAATTATTTTCAAAAAATGAACTAAAAAAATATTTAAATTTAGGAGGTGCTGAAATCAAATTTATTCCAAGTTCAAATAATTATAATGAAAATCTAATAAAAAAATCACCTTATTATTTTATAAATAAAGTTATACAAAAGAGCAAACGTTTTTCATATAATACTTTAATTAAATATACTTTTATACAATTTATTAAAAAATATAAATTATTAAAAAATGAAGAAATAAATTATTTAAATGATGCTTTTGGATATAGTGGTGAAATAACTTCTATGAACACATATAATGCTATTCATATGTTTAAAACCGATTTAAATAAAAAATATACTTATTACTCTTTATCATGTGGATTAAGTGAAATAATAAAAAGAATGATAAAATATATAAATAAAAATAAAGGAAAGCATAATATAAAAATTCTTAAAAATATTGAAATAGAAGAGATAAATAAAAATAGTGATAATACTTTTGATTGTTTAATAAAAAATAATAAAAGAAAAGAGAGTAAAATAATAAAAACGGAAAAAATAATTTGCGCCATTCAAAAATCGGCTTTATTAAAATTTCCTATTTTCTCATCTATTAAAAAAGAATTAAATAGCGTTGAAGCAAAAGCATTATGTCGTATTTATATGATTTTTGATAAAAATAATATATGGTTTGAAAAATATGGAAAAATAACAACAAATAATATAAATCGTTATATGATACCGCTAAATAAAAAAGCGGGAACAATAATGATATCTTATACAGATAGTAATTATGCAATCGCTTTAAATAATTATTATAAAAAACATGGATTAAAAAAATTGGAAAGTTTAATATTAAAAAATTGGGAACGCGTATTAAAAATAAGTATTCCAAAACCAATATATACAAAAGTATGTTATTGGAATGAAGGAATAGCAATGTGGAAAGCAAATGCAAATAGTAAAATTATTTATAAAAAGTTATTAAATCCAATGGAAAATATATATATTGTTGGAGAAAATTACTCTTTAAATCAAGCGTGGATAGAAGGTGGATTACAAAGTGTTGAAAATATATTTAAGTTAAATAATATTTAATAATTTAATAATTTAATAATTTAATTAAAAAGGGAAAAAATAATTAAAAATATGATTTTATCCCATTGAATAAAATTATATATTTATTATATATAATTTTGTATTACTGAATTATGGTTAAAAATAATAAAATTCCTTTTTCCTAATCATTTTAACAAAAATATTAATATTAATTATAATAATTAATATAATCAAGAATACAAAATCAGAGAACTCAAGTTTTATATAGGCAAAAAATAAGG